>Ga0256407_10005218_pt1 | contig 21004 bp, 21 predicted proteins | sample RumenRJG_04DNA_FD_193489 | JGI IMG/M metagenome (GOLD analysis project Ga0256407, IMG submission 193489) | Bovine rumen microbial communities from Lethbridge, Alberta, Canada - RJG_04 | ecosystem: Host-associated > Mammals > Digestive system > Stomach > Rumen | place: Canada: Alberta... | reverse complement strand
GCAGTAATCAAATCGCTATGTAATAGTGAGCCGATGTTTTTCTCCAAATATCCATTGAGTTCTTTATCATGAGACACAAGGTCTATTATTGGTCTCATGATTTGTGTGTAATGCTGATATTTGTCTCCTGCTACCGCACACTTGATTCCAAGATAAGCGCACAAATCTTTGTAATAAGAGTCTTTATAGAACAGGTATTTGTTTGGCATCTTTGCACCAAGGAGGACGCTTGCGGCACGTTCATCCACGTTATGCTTCAGCGTTGCTACACCTTGGATGAAACTTTTCACACGCTCACTAAATTCTATCTCTTCGTCATATAGGCTTTTTAGCAACAGGTCCAATTCTTCCGGTTGTTTTTTTAGCATAGTTCTAAGCTGGTCTTTCTCTCTCCAACCAAGAAGATTGATCCTGTTTGGAAGGCTCAGTCTTACTATTTCAAGATTGCTCTTGTCTACGCATTCATTGGCATATTCCCACTTGTACAGTTCATCATCTTCTACAAGATCGGTTGTCTTGCGCCTGTTTCTGTAAACATTGACCAGATTTCGATACAGATAAACCTCCAATGCCTCGCAAAGTTCAGGTCTCACACTCCAGACATATCCCTGTTTGGAATCTTTTCCTGTCATTGTTATGCACCAGAAAACTTTATCATCAGTATTTTTGCCATTATTATCAAGTCCTCTGATTTCAAATCGATTCAGGTAATTTTGCACAGAGCGACCAAGTTGCCAGATGGGCGTGTTGAAGTTGTTGGCATTACCACCATATTTCTTTGCCAGAACATTGCAAACACCTTGATGCTCTGGTTCCCTGTAGAAACAAAGTAATACTTCTAATTGCCTTTGATTGATGATGCCGTCAGTCAACATCTCCAACCACTCATCTTTTGTTATTCCTGTATCGGCATATCTAATGCCATCGGAATTCTCTTGTTCAAATATGACCTTCATATACGGTATAAATCCTTCTATTGATACTGATTCTTTCTTCGATATTCATCTGCCACTTCAAGAAGGGCATTGAACTTTACCAGCCTATCAGCAGGAAGTTCCCCTTTGGCAATACGCTTCTTTGTCGCCTTAAACCAATTAAGCATATCGTGCTCTTCCAGTCTATGCTTTGATGGCCTTCTATGATTATCCTTCATAAAAGCCATCATCTGCTCGTATTGTAATTGCCACTTCTCGTCCTGTGTCATACTATCTCATTTAGTGAATGACAAAGCTTACATGTTGATATACTTCACAGGGTTGGCACTGTGTCCGTAGAAATTCTTTACACATTTCCCTATGTATCCGGATTTGGGGTCTTCCTTTCCGATGAACTCACATCGTCCTTCATGTTGTTTGTCATCGGTGTATTTCCATTCTTGTGGAATGAACACAGTTTCAACAATCCCATCAACTATTGCCAAGACATGTGTAGCTTGTGAAGCCCTTTCAAGTTTCACAACCCAGTATTTGCGTGTCATCTCATACAGATTTTCACGTCTAACTTTGCCTACCTTCACACAGAGTATCCTATCATTAGGTTTGGGAATCAATTCTTGCATACTGATTATATCGTTTTTACATAATTCTTATAACGCTACTATGTCTGCATAACCCTCTGGCGTATTGAACGGCATTAGTGAGGCTATACGGTAATCCGTCATACCGACAATTTCTTCCAGGCACTCTTCCTTGGTCATGTATTGTTCTATCTTCGAAATGTCGAGCAGAGCCTCGAAGAAGTTATACCGCCATCGGCTGATTTCATCTTTGGTGTAGTGATTGCCGTCGTAGGTCAACACAGTAGTAAAATAAATATTTCCTTTTGAATCGGCCACGATGGCCTCACACTCTTGACAGCCAAAGGTTTCTACCTCGGTTTCATCACTGTCATCATCGTAATCCTCATTCTCTTCGCCGTCATCGTAGTCGTCCTCTTCCGATACGGCATCCATGATTTTGTAGACATAGGCGCCGTCCAACTCTTTCAGCAGCTGGAGCCGCCACGTCTTATAACCAAAATCCCTCATGCCATCCTCAGCGAACTGTAGCCGCTCAGGATGCTCATGCTGGAGTTTGAGGATATCAACGATCCTTGCCATACGACTTACAGTTTTTTGCCAAGTACAAACAGAATAAATAGCCACTGATAGCCTTCTTCACCGGCGAGGCTGGTAAAGGTATATGGCTGATTGTCCGGCGTGAGGTATGGCCCAACGTAGGTATCATCCAACAATTCGTATTTCGCAGTACGTCCATTATTGGTAATGGTGATTGTCTTGACGGGCTGCATCTGTCCGTCCTCCTTCAGGAACAGTTCGGCGTTGTCATCGGTGAGGTCGTATTGTATCTCGTCGAGTTTTCCCTGCTCAATCTTGTCCCAGATAGAGTCATTGACTGGTAGGATAACATTATCGCCATCCACCTTAATGTCGTTGAATACTGCAGGACGCGATGCGGGCAGTTCGTTTTCCTCCATAGGATAATCGAAGATGCCCAGTTTACCTTTAACATTAAGAATTGGCTCATCGAAGATATGTACGTTCTCCAGTACCCATCCCGTGAACTCGTTCTGTGCCCAAACCTCAGACGTATTCTTTCCTGGATCGTCACAGCGTACCACATCGGCCCAACCAATGATAGCGGAATAAGGCAGGTCGGTATTCTCTGGCAGCAATCCCATTGTACGGGCATTCCGCATCAGAGACAACCATTCCTCGGGCAAATAGTCATCGTTGTCCTTCGGCACTTTCGTCGCACCCACATGAATGAGTATTCTTAGGGGGAGCGTCTTCAGCCCCCAGGATCTGTTCTCAACGTGCTTCAGGCCGCTGCATATCACGCTGCCCCAAGGCTGTTTGATAGATAGTACTTTCATATTGTTGATGTATTAAGCTGTTATCAGTGTATGTAGCATGTTTACGTATTTGCCGACATGGACAGCCTTGTCATCAAAGAGGTCGATGATGTTGATGTCGCTGAATGGTGATACGCTCATCAGTGTCTGCGGCTCTATGTCACCATTCTCACAAACGTAGGAGATAATATCCTTCAGATAGTCCATTTGTAGGGCATTCAGGGTGGATCCGTTCAGGAATTCTGTGAATTTCTGTAGTGCCAGTTGGCGGTCAACCTTGATGACGGAGCGGATGAACATGGCTACGTTCATGTTATCTGACTGCGTGTAGCGCACGTAGTCCTCACGGCTACCCAACTCTTCCCATAGAATACGCTCCAACTGACTGATGTCTTCAGCCGACAGTTGCTCTAAGTGGAAAATCTTCTGGAACACTGCATCGCCACGATGTTCACTCAGGTATTCCAGCACACGTTGCTTGTAGGTATTGCCACTCATGCTGATAGTAGCCGCTTCGCCACCATCGGTAACAATGTCTTCGATGTTCAATGTGAACTGCTTCGACTGACTGCTTTCCAAGTTCTTCACCAGTTCACGCAGTTCATTGCGAGTCTGTTCAAGCAGGTTCATAGAGGCATTCTCAAAGAATCCTCTCTGTTGCACGGCCTTTATCATGTCCAAATGCTGGGCAATGACTGGAATTGAAGCCTTTTCTTGTAGCTTCTTGGCAATGATAAATACACGATTCTCAGAAGGTATGGTATCTACTTCCGCTACGAGCTTGCCCAATTCTATCTTTAGCATTATCAGGTCGAACTTCTCAGCACTCTCATCGTCTATCTTCTTGACGATGAGTGGCGAAATGATGTCTTTCAGTTCCTGAGCGTCAATGGCAGAGAGACACGTCCATGCTTCCTTGTTGCGATATTTGACGACCGTCGGCCATACGCGGCGGGTACTGATATGTGTGTCCTTGATCTCGCAGACCTGGTGGAGCAGCAGTGCTTTCAACTGGTCATGCAAGGCTTTCTCTTCTTCATTCTCCTGATGTTTGGCAGTCTGCAAGGCAAGGGCAATATCCACCCGCATACAGAAGAGCCGTTCTGCCAGCGACTGGCTGGCCACACCCTCTGTGCCATTGGGATTCTCCTTGAAATACTCAAAGTTACCGCACCAGTCGAAAATATAGAACTCCTGCTTGTCCTGCCCGTAGCCGAAGATGCCGGGTGACAGTCGGGTGCCACGTCCTATCATCTGCTTGAAGCGGATGCCGCTGAGCACGGGTTTGAAGAACACAAGGTTCAGAATGTCGGAAACATCGATGCCTGTATCAAGCATATACACCGAGACGGACACTTGTGGCAGACTGCCACGCTCCTCAAAGCTGTCGATGAGCGTCTGCGAGTGCTCCACATAGTTGTCGATAAGTCTGCAGAAGTCCGGGCCAAGCTCTGGGTAGAGCACGCCGAAACGTTCCACCACCATTTCGGCATGTTGATGGTTATAGCAGAAGATGATGCTCTTTCCTATCTTGTTGCCGCTCTGCACCTTCAGTCCGTTCTCCATCAAGTCTTGCAACATCTTGTCGATGGTGTCAATGTTGAAGATGTAGCTGAATATCTCCTTGCTCTCAATGTTGCGTTCGTAGTCCTCGTTGGGGTCTATCTCGTACTTCGTCTTTTCGTAGTCGAATACGGGTTGCAACTGCTCTCTGTCCTCTGCTGCCAGCGTAGCCACTTCAATTCCCTTTTCCAGTATCTGGCTCTTACGGACAAAACCGTGATAAGGCACTAAGTAGCCGTCACGGATGGCTTCCTCGTATTCGTAGGCGAAGGTGTTCTCTGGATCCATCTGCAACAGGTTGTAGGTCGAACGGGCCACTTCGTCACGTGGCGTTGCTGTCAATCCGATGAGGAAGGAGTCGAAGTAGTCAAAGATAGCACCATACTTGCCAAACACCGAACGGTGGGCCTCGTCGATGATAATCAAGTCGAAACGACCAATGGAGAAGGGCTTTTCGTCGGCTTCCACATAGTTGATCATGGTTTGATAGGTGGAAAGCATCACACGGGCATTGAGCACTGTTGGGTCGGATTTGGAATCCGGCCCCTGCTCGTTCAGTTCGCAGAAGGTGGCATCGGTCAGATACTTCGCAAAGCCCTTGGTCTTGGCCTGTTTCACCAATGATGTTCTGTCTGCCAGGAACAGCACGTTTTTCACCCACTTGTTACGCATCAGCAGGTCGGTCAGCGAGACGGCCACACGGGTCTTACCCGTACCTGTAGCCATAATAACAAGCGACGATCGGTGCATTTTCTGCAAGTGGTCGCATACGCTGCGAATGGCTCGTTTCTGGTATTCGCGGTTAGTGATGTCATCGCGAATGCTTAGGTCGGCTATCTGACCACGCTCCCGACGGCGTTGATGCAGCAGCATCAGGTCGTCTTCTGAGTGGAAGCCAAACACCTCACGTTCAGGATAGCCCAATCCATCAATGACTCTTGTGGTAAAACCATTGCTGGTATAGATGACGGGCCTCACGCCATAACGCTGTTCCAGACAGTCGGCATAGAGTTTGGCTTGCTGACGGCCTTTCTCCACATTCACTGAGGTACGCTTAGCTTCGATGACAGCCAGTGGACGTAGGGCTGCATCGAACAGCACATAGTCGGCATATCCCTTGCCCGATGGTGAGTCGGGCATCCCCGTCACCTCAATCTCTATGCAGGCACAGGATGGTTTAACTACGCCTTTTTCTGACTGTACTTCCCATCCAGCTTCGGTCAGAAGCATATCGATGAACTGGTGGCGGGTCTCAGCCTCTGAAAGTGGACTCTCTGGTAGATGGAGGTCTTCTCTCGGCACCGCTACATTCGTCGGTGACACCTGTGCCTGGAACTGTGGATTCGGTTCTGGCTCCTTAACGGGCTGTACCACGGCAATGCGCTCCCGTTTACCTACCAGTTCTCGGTCAAACGGTTTGATGCGATTTACCAACCGTAGCGACTGTAGGATATAGCCCAGCACATAGTGCAAGTCTATCAGCGTGTAAAGGGCCTGTTGCGGTGTGATGCGCTTCGTGGGGTCTTGTTCGATGTGTGCTCCACGGTTGCCCATTGTGCGTACATATTTTATATCACGCCAGAAGATGGGGTCGGCACCAATGAACATACGGAACGCTTCGTGGTCTATCATCTGGCTCAGCGACAGTCCGTCTGGGCTGACGTTCTTCATCTGCAGCAGCTGGATCATCATCCACTCCAATGCCCAACGACAGTTCATTACGCTCAGCTTCGGACTTATCTGTGCTGTGCGCTCTGCCTGCTTGCAGTATTCCTGCAGCTCTTCGGTCTCAGGAACCGTTTTGATGAAATCGAAGTTTCCCATATCATTAGTCCTTTTCTTGATGCTCTTCCCAAACAAGGGTGGCAAGATATTTGTCACTGCGGCAATGCAGGTCGGCTACACCTTCTTCTATGAGGTTTGCCGTTTCCGACTCATAGTATATGTCTGTAGCCTCTGGTACAGACACATTGTACATCTCGCTAATGCAAAGAATGATTCTTGCACATTGCGCACTCCTTAGTATCTGTTTGGTCTCTTCGCTCATAGTTCCTTGCTCTCTAAATATGTGAGACAATGGCTAATCATTCTTTCTGAACGAATGCAATACTGAATGTTTGGCTTCTCGAATCTTAGCAGTCCGAGTGCTTCTTCCTGCGAGATTTCTCCGGCGAAGTATCTGTCAAGCGTCAGGATGACACGATCATTGGCAATACCGCCTACTACCATGTCATAGTCGCTTACATCATTACCGGCACGACAGGCTGATACAAAGTCCAGCCATGCGGCATCGTAGGCTTCAAAGGTCAGAATCTTCCAATCTTCCGGCTGGTAGTTCAACTCGTATGTGTTGAGCCATGCATCCCTGCCACGACGCTTGAATCGTTCTGCATAGCGGACGGCCTGGTCGTAGATGGAGGTGAGATAGAAACCTTTGCCGAAGTCAAGGTAGTCACGTGAGTGTGTCGTGTCGGGCTGACTCACCACGACAGACGATGAATGATAGAGTTTCATGATGCCAACACTCCTTTCTCCTTCATGTAGTCTGTAAGGTCTTCCATCAGATAACGCGAGCTGAAGGTATGCAGCACGTCGTAGGAAGGCACGATATAGTCATAGAGAATGCCAGACCGCTTCAGTCGGCTATAGATTTCTTTCTGCGACAAGTGCAGCTCATGTGAAAGCTTACCGATGCAGTAGGTAACAAACTCCAGGGTTTTCTTATCCATGTTATTTCTTCTTTATCGTTATCAAATATTATTAGTTGTCGAACCAGTATTGCATACGTGATGCCAACAGAGTTTCCAAATCTTTAAGAGAGGACTTTATACGCTGTTTCTCAGCCTCTATCTTCGTAATTTTCGCTGCGAAAGACTGCTGTAGAAGAAGTGGAGGGAGAGGTATAGTTATGCCTTCCATCGCACTTTTAGTTAGAATATGCTTCATGCCTGTAGTTGCATAGTCTTGAATGACCTTTTTCATTGACCTAACAAGGTGGTAAAGAAATACAATATTAGTGGACTCGTTAGGTGTAATGGCATTTATTTGTTGGTTAAATGCCACGCGACGATTTGTAATACATGACTTTCCAATAGACTCTACGCTTCCTGCAATACATGCAACAAGCAGAGAACCTTCATCTACCACACGCCCCCGTTTACACCCTTCTTCGGAAAGGAATTCTTTGGCTGCTGTCGCAATTGGCGAATCCTGTTCAATGTTGTCTGTCTTTATCCACTCTATATAAGAATTGTTATAATATTCAGCAACTGCCTTACTTGGCGTATTCCCAGTTGTTATCTTTCCAACCTCTTTAAGGTCTTTTGTTGTCCAACCTTTCTTATTCGCTACAGGGTCACCAAACATTTCATAGAAGAGTGACTGAGCAAGGCTGTCAAGGTCGGCCAGTTGCTTGCGCTTCAAGGCAATGACCTCGTTTAATTTGTCAAGCTCGGCTACGATGGCCTGCTGGTCCGAGACTGGTGGAATAGGCAGTGTAATTTCCTTTAGTAACTTGTAATGGCGTGAATAGCCTAAACTGGGAATGTCATACCATTGGAGGTAGGACATAAGGAATTTGGCCATTATGTTATCTTTGGGCACAAGAATCTTTACACCGTCGGCACCAACGGCAAAAGGGAAATCCACGTATTTGAGCACACGAGTATGGTCACCAAAGATGACAATAGGCTTTTCAAAGTTGTTCTCGAAAGACATATCATCCGTATATCCAGAAATCAGGCAAGCCTCCTGTGAGACTATAGGTAGCAGTCCTTCTGCGTTATAGTCAGCAGTAGTTAGCTGTTTCGTCTTTCTCGGCTTTTCAATACAAGCCTCAAAGTTCCTATATTCCCACCTTGTCCTATCCATTGTCATTCTCTTTTAGCAAGTCTTTCAGTTCGTTCAACCCCTGCTCTATCTGCTGTTCCGCATCTTCAAGCCGAGCAAGGATGGTAGTCGTCGGTTCATACTCTACCTTTACCCGCTCTACCTCTTTATATTTATTGATGGAGAGGTCGTAGTCGTTCTGGCGAATCTCGTCGACGGGAACAAAGAATGACTGGTCTTTGCGGGTACGGGTTGTTTCATCCTCCAAATGTTCATAGCGACGGATGATGTCGGGAATATCGTTGTTGCTGATGGGATTGCGCTTGTCGTCGAGCGAGAAACCATCGGCCCGCATGTCGTAGAACCATACCTTATCCGTGCCGCCGCTATTGGTCTTGGTGAAGATGAGAATAGCGGTACTCACTCCTGCGTAGGGCTTGAACACTCCGCTGGGCATGGAGATGACGGCTTGCAGCCGCTGATTATCGACCAGTTCTTTGCGCACGGCTTTGTGGCCAGAAGATGTACCGAACAAAACACCATCGGGAACAATCGAGGCACAGCGGCCTCCCAACTGGAGCATACGGGTGAAGAGCGCCACAAAGAGTAGCTCCGTCTTCTTTGTTGGTGCAATCTTAGTGAGTGACTTGGCAATGACCTCCTTGTCGATGTTGCCGGCAAAGGGAGGATTGGCGAGGCAAAGCGTATAACGCTCGGCATCGGTATTGTCGGTAGAAAGGCTGTCCTTATACTCTATGTCGGGGTTATCCACGTTGTGCAGCATCAGGTTCATGGCACCGATGCGGAGCATGGTCTGGTCGGTATCGAAGCCATGAAACATGTGGTTGCGGTAGTGCTCCTGGTTCTCACGGCGCATCAATTCCTGGGCATAGTGACTCTTGATGTACTTGGCACTCTCCACGATGAAGCCTGCACTACCCATGGCCGGGTCGCAGATGACATCCTTCATCGTGGGCTTCATCAGCTCAACCATCATGCTGATAATGTGTCGGGGTGTGCGGAACTGGCCATTGGTGCCACTGGCAGCCATCTTTCCAAGTACATATTCATAGACATCGCCCATGGTGTCGCGGTTGTTCATGTCGAGACCGTCCACACCCTCAACAACCTTCACCAAGGTTCGGGCATTGGGAATGAGGAAGGTGGCGTTCTCCATGAAGCGGCTATAGGCCGACTCGCGCCCGCTGTTCAGGTTCTTGATGAACGGAAACACATTCATACGCACATTCTGGAACATCGACGTGCCGTCATCGTTCTTGAACACGTGCCAGCGCAGGCGGTCGTAGGGTATGTCCTGATCCGTTTCAGGGTTATGCCAGCTTTGGCCGACAGGGAAGGTGGGGTTCACCAGTGTAGTGCCAAGCAGGTTGGCATTACTCTCGGCCTTAATCTGGGCATCGTCAAGCATCTTCATGAAGAACAAATAGGTCATCTGCTCCAGTACCGATATGCTATTGGTGATACCACCCGTCCAGAAGTCTTCCCATATCTGGTCTACCTTCGATTTTATCTCTCCTGTAATCATAGTGCTACTGGGGTTTTAGGTACAGGAACATACATGATGTCCTCTCTTGTAGAATTGAGCAAGTCCTTAACATCCACGCCAAGCAGCCCTGCTATTTTATCCAGGGTCTGCAAATCTGGCTGTGACTTATTAGTACACCAGTTAGAAACAGTTGCGGTGTTCTTGCCTAACTGTTCAGCCAGCCATTTACTGGTCTTTTTCTGCTCAACCAATACGATTTTTAACCGATTTAAATCCTTCATACGCTGAATAAATTCAATTTCAACGCAAATTTATAAAAAATAATTCGTAATATAGTAAAAACATCCTTCATTTTAAGCTATTTTATGTTGTTTGCGCTCCCAATAGGGTAGTACAACAGAAAAAAGGCGAAGTGAATATGGTCTTACCAATCCACTTCGCGCACTATGTTTTCTTCAAAACTTTGTAAACTCAGAAAGGCGCATCATAATCCTCCAACTTGATTGGGACACGCGAAAGTTTGTTGTCTTCAGGATTCTCGAAGCGGGTAAACTCACCACGGAACGTAAGTAGAACATCACCAGTAGCTCCTTTGCGATGCTTGGCGATAATAATCTGGGCCATGCCGTGAAGGTCACGTCCATTATCATCATTATAGATGTGATAGTATTCTGGGCGATGTACGAAGATGACCATATCTGCATGCTGCTCGATAGCTCCAGATTCTCGCAGGTCACTGAGACGAGGACGCTTGCCTTCCAACCCTTCACGATTCTCAACACCACGGTTCAGCTGGCTCAATGCTATGATAGGAATATTAAGATCCCCTGCGAGGTTTTTAAGGAATTCCGTAATCTTTCCAATTTCTTCTTCACGATTACTGAAGCGCAACCCTCGCCCATTGAGCAAATGAAGATAATCTATAATGATAATCTTCACACCATCTTCACGAACCATGCGACGAGCCTTCTTCTTCAACTCGAAAACAGAAAGACCTCTCGTGTCATCCACAAACATTGGGATACCCAGTAAATGGTTTACTCGCTTGTCGAGTTGATCCCACTCATCACGCAGCAATTGACCTCCCATAATCTTAGAACCTTCTATTTCGCAGACATTGGATAAAAGTCGGCTCATTAATTGCTCATTTGACATCTCCAGTGAGAAGAAACCCATTGGTACCCTGTAGTCGGCAGCGATATTTTTTGCCATAGAGAGTGCGAAAGAGGTTTTTCCCATTGCAGGACGTCCGGCAATAACAATCAAATCAGATGGTTGCCAGCCATGGGTCAGCGAGTCAAGGCCATAATAACCGGATGCCACACCGGTAATACCATCCGTATTGGCTGTAGCAGCCTGGATATTTTTTACGGTCTCGGTGATTACTGGATCTATTTGTGTATACTCCTTCTTTCTATGGTGCTTGCTCAGTTCCATGAGTGCACCTTCTGCCTCTTGCATCAGATCATTGACATCATTTGTCTCGTCGAAGGCTTTATTTTCAACACTATTTCCATACTCTACAAGCTGACGGGCAAGATACTTTTCAGCAACGATGCAGGCATGATATTCTACATTAGCTGAAGATGCCACACAGGAACTTGTTTCTGCAACGTAGCAGGGACCTCCCACATCTTCAAGAGTGCCATTCTTAGCAAGCCTGTCGGTCACAGTTACAATATCAATGGGTTTCTCCTCAGTAGCCAGGTCTCGGATGGCTTCATAGATTATCTGGTTTCGTGGCTCATAGAAACTCTTAGGAGTCAGAATTTCACAGACTACAGCGTATGCGTCTTTGTCTGTCAGTAGCGCACCGAGCACCGCCCTTTCAGCTGGAACGTCTTGTGGCTGTACCTTTGCATAGGTGTTGTTTACTTGCTGCTGGCGGTGATTCTTCTTTTGGGCGTAGTTTTGTTCAGACATATTTTCCCTCCTTTCTTAAATAATCTTCTGGGGTATAGCCGTAACGGCATACGAACGAATGGCGAGCGTTCGTCATTGCATCGTCATCATATCCCCATTTGTTTTCTATGAGTGCTTGTGCGGACTCTGTGATAGACTCTGGCGTATCTTTGGGAACTTCTCTTCGGCTAAAGTTTGAAACAAGTTTGGCTAAAGGGCTTTCCGAAGAGTCGACACCTGCGCTCTTACAGTATTCTTCCCAAGGCATGAGTTGTAGTTTATCTTCTGCATCTTTCTTTTCTTTAATGAGAAGGTCATGCTTTGTGATAGCCATACCACGCTTTTCTCTTACCCACTTAACGAGCATTTCCATAACTGTCTTCATCTCAACAGAGCCATAAAACTTGTCTGAGGTTAGAAACTTGAAATAGTCATAGAAGAAAAGCGTGACTTCTGTATCCTTCAGATAGGAGTACTTGTCATAAATCGTTTCGCTCAGCATCAGAATCTGTAAGTCACTCAGCTTCGTTTTATGGTTGGTGGCCTCGTTCATCAATTCCAGACAGGTTGAAACCACAGCATATCCAGCACCACTACAACCCTTATTCATCTCATACAAGGATGGATGATTCCCAAAAAAGCAGTCATCCCTGTCTTTGCATACAGCGATAACCTGTTTCCAGTGTCTCAGAATCTCCCTCCCATCTTCACTCAGCGGACTCGTTGAGGAAATAGGCCGCTGTTCTTCCAAACTTTGAAGAGGTTGTAAACCTGAAGTTTGAGTTTGTTTGTTCATTGTCTCCATATATCATATTGTTTAGTTGGCCTCGTAAAGCCAGAATGTTAATCCAATTGAAAAAGTAATCTACAGCATCATTCCAGCCTTTCTTTAACTTACCATTCTTGAGACAGTTCTGATAGAACCTTCCTTGAAGAAGATTTTCAACTTCCGGTGAAGAAAGGCTGAAATCTTTTGCGGCTCTATCCTTTATTTCCGGGCTCTCCATCATGACTTTTATTCGTCCCTCGAGATTGTCTGGCCAGAATCTTGCTTCATCTTTACTTGTTTTTGCATATTTTGACGGATCACCAAGATGGTGTTCCTTTCCAAGAACAGACAGAATCAGTCTCGCCCTTTCATTCTTTGGTCTGCTATCGTAATCACTCATCTTGTTCTTTATCGTAGAGAGCACCTTTTCATGAGTTCCTTTCTGCTCGTTATTTTTCAACTGCCCCATTATCATCTCAATGTATTTCTTGGATTTGAGAATTTCCCTTAAATGTTCACGGATGTAATAAAGGGTGTCCATCTCTTCGTAACCAAAGAGATCAGGCTGTTCGCCTTTCTGCATGCTGTCAGAGATTTCCTCCCTTCTCTTTCTCCTGATGTAGAAGCGAAATATTTCTTTAGGCGGACGACCAGGTCCCATGCTTTTCAAATCGACACTCGTCTGCAAATCGAGCCAGAACTCCAGTTTTTCATCCTTGAAGAAATCTTCAAGGACTGCAAGGGCAGGCATGATAATCCTTCTCATCATATTATTTGGACGCATGCTCTTTATTACTTCTGTACTATAGGTAATCCTCTTCTCATCGAAATTATACATTCTGTCAAAGCCGAACTTTTCTCTGGCTTCTTTCAGTGACCAACAAAAATATGGGTCCTGTCCATTATGTCCTCTCAGGCCAACATAACTGCAAGCCTCTTCGTATATTATACCAGCGTAGAAATTACATTTTCTAATTTCTTTCAGAAGTGCAAATGAAATCAGTCCAAAAAACTTATCGGGGAAGAACAAATATCGGAGTGCATCGTTGAAGATTACTGTGCACATTCCATCTGAATCTACCTTGCGAAATTTTATAAGTGGCAGATCGTTATAAACCCTTTTGCCACGTTCCTCAGTCGTATATAATATGAATGGGTGGTCTTTGATGGTTTCCAATATCTTTCTTACCCTTTCAATTTCTCGAGATGGATGTTTGCCTGGGTTAACTCCAATGGCCTCTATTCTAAACTTTACCGTCATAAAACGATCGGCATCTTCAACCTTAAGCGACCCGAGGTTTTGCAATTCTTTAATCCGTTCAGGTCCGAATGTTGTTACGAATAGTTCGACAAGCTCCATGCTGGTCTTATCAAGAATCTGTGTATTATAAGCCTGTAGCCTTCGAAGAAACGGCCAGGCTACCGGGGTTACCTCATAATTATATTTCTGAATTTCCGTCATTGTTTCAATTATTTATTAGCTCTTACTTAGAATTGAGGTAAGCTTCCATCAACCCTTCTTTAAAAAAAAGCAGACGGCCTTGATTATTGTTACCTTGTTTCACATGTGGAAGTCTGTCCTTTATCTTTCGCACGTAGTCTTCACTCACGCCTATAAGGGCAGCAGCATCCTTGCAGCTGATAAGCTCCGGCTCCGGCTGTTCCTTTTCGGTTCGGCGCATTTCCTTTACTACTTCTTTAGCCAGAAGTTTTATGAAAACTGGATCGTACTCTATTCGCATAATGATATAAATCTCCTTATTTTTTTCCGCTACAAAAGTAAAATTTTAGTTCCACAGGGATGGTCTTGAAAAAAAAAAAGTCGTATATTAACAATTTCACGACTTGTTTAGTCGCAAAAATGCCATTTTCTGCACAAATTGCACTTTTTGTGCATACATTTAGATGATTTCTCTTAGCCAGAATCTTACTAAATTGAATTGCGCCACGAAATGAGTCAAAATTCAATTATGTGCCACCGAATGAGTCAAAAATACGCGCCACGGATGAGTCAAAATTCAATTATGCGCCACCGAATGAGTCATAATTATGCGCCACGGATGAGTTAAAATTCAATCATGTGCCACTGAATGAGTCAAAATTACCATTGGGAAATGAGCAGAAAGGCCGATATACAGGGCGTTTGGTTCATGTACGCACGCGAATAAGAGTACTCTTTTCTTCCGGCAGTTAAGAAAAGAAAGAGTACTGTACTTCTTCGTTTCCTTCTTTGGAGCAGGTTATTAGCTTTCGCTCTGGCGGCATTTCAAAAACTGCTACGGCAGTATTCGCTTTGTGGGTGATGACATCAAAAAGAAAAATGATTGATTGTAAACTCACGAAGGTTTTAAACTCACGGACGAATAGAGACATCCCACAATCACAATTCGTAAAATCGCGTATATTTGAGTTCTGACGGTGTCTTGTGGTATTGTGGCCTCCATCTATCCATCACACACCTGACAGCTAAAACTGATAGTGTCGGCCAAATGATACCGTCGTTATAACTCTAAGTAATCTGCTGATACCAGATACAATTATCATCATTGTCTCAAAGGGGACTGCTTGCCCCCTTGGCGACGCCTACCCCCAGGTGTTTTTATGGTATTATTACTTTCTCATCGCCACGGGGTGAGTGCGGTAATCGGACTTACTGGCAGCTTGAACATCGGTATCTTTACTGCAATTTACTGCAATACTATCAAAATTGGGATGATTTCTTTATGATTCTTTGGATATTACCGGATTTTTTGCTACCTTTGCAGCAATAATGAGATCATTGATAGATTGAAAGCCACTTAGATATTGTAACAGCGAAGGGTGGGGACGAACGGAAGTATGATACACCTTATTATATATAATATTGTGTGTATTCCCCATGTATTACCACGCTAAAACTGAACTGTTTCTAAAGGTTGGCGTAAATATCTGGAAACCAATTCATTAAATAACGGAAGAGCGTCGTTTCCTCTCCTTCCGCGAGAGTAACCTCTCTCTCCGCTCACAAACTTTGAAACCCGCTGATTTTCAGCGGGTTTTTTATTTCTACCAATAAAGGGTACCCCCAAAGGGTACCCCATAAGATTTAAGTTTTTTTTAATGTCAGTCAGGGTGGGAATCTAAACCATAAGGCATTTATACCTATTTATTATATATCTATACACGCATTTTGTATACTACACAAAATGATAATAACTTGTGTATGTAAGGGATTCTTCTTCCATGATGACAACGAACGATAATCTTTCGTTATCGTACGTCGTTGTATGTGCCTGTTTTTTCAGTATCTTACAAGGATATTCTTAGAGGGATACGAATGCTATAATCATTTTACGAGCGACCAAATGAAGACGCACCACCAAGTTCTTGTTTGTTAATTCCCTCTTCCGCAGCAGTTCTTGTATTTCTTTCCACTTCCGCAGGGGCACGGGTCGTTACGGCCAGGTTTCTTCTCAGCAATAATCGGCATGGTGACACCAAGGTTTGCCATCCAGTCTTTCGGGCTGATATAATCATCATCGTGATATGATCTGCTCTCCTGCCGTTTTCGCTTAACGGCTTTGTCTTCTTCACTCAGCAGTCCATGCACCTCCATTGGCGTATGCCCCTTCAGCTGCCAGTGAGGCATGTTGTTCAGATAGTCATCCAACAGTTTCATTGCTTTTCTGAAAAGACTGTCGCTGCTGTCATAGTCGTAGAGAACTTCCTCACGGAAATACTGTCCTGGATCTTCTTCCTCGAAGTCTTCCTCATACTTATGCATCTCACGATACCACAGGCCATGACAGATTTCCGAAGCCAACCAGTCGTTATAGTTCAAATCATCTGTCAGTAGGCTGAAGAAGGCATTATGCATAGGATTGGCGATGAGAGGCATCGGCATGACAGCTGCATACATCACTTCAACGATGGTAAACAGATGATAGTCCTTTGCCAGTGACTCTCGTTTCTTTATCTCGTCATCAAGTTCGCTGGGCATATCCCATCCGTATGGTGAGAGAAACAGCAGCGTATCCTCCGAAGGCTCGTCAATCAGTCTGCCAGTCTGGTGTTGGGTGAATTTAAGTAGAAGCGAGTCGTCCATACATGCCGAAACAGCTACCTTTGCACCCTCGATGGTCTGTACCTGTCCCAGTCTTATCAGTTCCTTCTCCACGAATCCAAGATTAACCTGTCCGTAGAGATTGGCAAGTCCAAGGATAGTGTTCTCGATAGTGGCTCGGTGCTGCACATGAGGGTCGGCCAGCACCTCTTCCACGTGCGGTTTCATCATCTGCCACAAGTCATCGGGCACCCAAATGTAGTAGTTCTCGTCCTCGTCCCACCACTCGCCAGCCAGACCGTATATCACCATCAGCTTGCTGCAATAGTCCTCATAGCAATCCAGTGTATTGCCTGGCTTGGGATTCTTCTTAAGATGTTCCAATAGTTTCAGTTCTGATATGGGCAGCATACTCATCACCCTTACGACATTGTCTTTCAAGGCCTGCGCATATTGCTTTCTGAACTCCTTTTCACTAATACTCTCATCGATGTCGAACCCAAGTTCCTCAGAAAAATCAGTCAGGCTTCCTTTAAATTGGTTCTCCATCAAGTCGGCCAACGTCTTTCCTTCCAGCTCTTTGATGTCACGCGGCATATCATTCTCTTCATCCCACATACAATCAATTGTATTGCCAGACCATCCAGAGCCTGCAGTAATCGACTCCAGTTCTTCGTTCACCTCCTCCAAGTCGAACTCGTTGATTTCATCCTTATTCATCTCTTCCTTCAGCTCTTCATAGCCCCATGGTCCGCCACAATCCTCTGGTGGACAGGCTCCCTTTCCTGCCAGGCAGACAGGATGGTCGAGATCTGCATCATGGTCGATTTGCTCAACCGTAATGTCATGCACCCAACTGTCGCCAAAGTCATACACATAGACGAACTTCTCTAGTCCCATGTGCTGAATGAAGGTGGCTACGTTAGTCTCTCTAGCATCCTCAGGCCGTTCACCCCAATTGTCATCATCTTCATCAATGTCCTTTAAACACCAGCCACCGTCAAAAGGATAACGTTGAAACTGGTACAGATGCTCATCCCACCATCCGAATGCCGATTGGATGGTGTTATGCAGGTCATGGAAAGTGAAGTTTCCAGGAATCACTATTCGCCGCCATACGGGTGGCTTCTTAATGTCACGGATTTGAATCTTGAATTGTATTGTCATATCGCTCAATTATTGCTCCTTGTTAATGCTTGCCTATACTTCATTTTTATTTTCGATAACGGTATTTTTTGTTCTTGTTTTCTCCTTCAGCCGATAAGAATTTCAAATCGACGAGACGGGTTAGATATCGTCTGGCATTTCTTTCATCAATACCAAATTGTGAAACTACCATATTGGTAGAAACGAATTCTTTCGAAGCAGTCCATACAACAATATCGGACAACTTATCGGACAACTTATCTGAAATTTTGGTTTTCTTCAACAGTTCTATATATCCTTACCCAACAATCCCTTGACTTCTTTATCGAAGTCCGAGTTGATCTTTTGTGTAGGATTAAACAGCTTGTACTCCTCTTCAGCTTTTTTATCTGCCATCTCGTGCGAAATTTTACCTTTATCTGGCAACAGCGCATATCGCCGGAAAGTCAGGAACTCATTTACCGATGCAGCGAATTGCGCCATGCTAAAGGCATTCTCTCGCTCTATCAAGTCTTCTATATAGTCGAAATAGCCTGATACAGCACGTTCCAATCGACGAATCTCCACCTCGGGTAGATAGTTCTTGGCCACCTTCGTGTCACTGAGCAATACACGTCCGTCGGGAGCATTTTTCCACGTCTGTAGTCCCATGTGGTCCTTAGTGTGGTCGGCACGGGTATAGATTATCTCAGGAGCAGTTTGGCCTGTGATGGCGTAATGGAAACGGTTCTGCACCATCTGGTCTTCATCTAAGACGAAACCTTTCTTGATGAATTCCTTCAAGACCTTGGTTGCCCATTTCCTAAATTGGGTAGCTCGCACAGAAGATACACGGTAGCCCACTGCGATAATAGCATCAAGAGAGTAGAAATCGACTTGCTCTGGAATCTCACCACGGAAGCCTCTGTTTACGACTGTTTCCATTTTGGAAATAGTCGATTCTCTTTCCAATTCTCCCGTTTCATATTTTTTCTTTAGATGCTTACTGATATCGGATACTCCGACATCAAACAACTGAGCCATCGCTTTCTGTGTGGCCCAAATCGTCTCATCTTTAATAACGACCTGTACCTTGCCCTCCCCTTCAGGCAATTGGTACAATATAAACTGTATCTCGTTGTTCATTTTTCCTTGAGTTATTTTTTTAATAAAACTACGCCTCAGCAAAACTCGTAAATCCGTTAGCAGTGGCCGACTCATACATACGGCGAATTTTGTCTGCACTCTCTTTGAACTCTGCTTTCTCGACATTCTCCTTGGCAATGTTCAAGTCTTTACCTGCACCGGTGAAACAGAGTTTCCATAGCTGGCTAAGTTCTGGCTCTTGCTTTTCGGGAATATAGGCAATAGTTATACGACCTTTGCCAGCAAACCATCCAGCTTCAGTATGGGCACTTCTGCCGCAGGGCAGAACCAGTACGCATGTGTCACAAGCCTCCATTGCTTCGATGTCGTTGTGGAATTGTCGTTCAGCCTTAGGGTGATGTAGCATATCGCGGTACTGCTGTGGTGTCCATTCGATATAGTCCTCACTCACACTGCTCCATTTGAAGCCAGGATCTCCCGATGGGGGATTTCGGAAGTCGTACACATCGTGTCCTGCTTCCCGCAACTTAGCTACCACCTCTGGGTAGAACTCGTTGCGCCAACTGCTTGCTACATAGATTTTACGCTTCATATCAAAAACGTTATATGATACTGATTTCCAACCCCAATTTCATCATGACATCAATAATGCGAAGCATCTTGTATTTGTCCTTTGTTTGATTGGGAACTGTAAGCCAATAATTCTGTCCTACTTGCACTTGGCCATTGTACTGTTTGGAAAGTGTAATGATGGGCTTGTCTTTGAACATTAATTCCTTACGCCTGATGTTCTCAGGACCAATCTGCCAAATGGCATCAATCAAAGTGTCTATAGGGTTTTCACCCGCAGCATACTCTCCATTAGGGAACTTTACCAACAGCTTATCATCCTTCTTCTTTGACTTCTGAACGACTTTTGCTTCACTGGTGATAAAGTTAGAACCCATTTCAATTTCCATTGACGAACCCAGTTGCTTTTTGATTGAAATCAGCTGCATGTATTTCTGGCCCGTATCACTCTGTGCATTTATGTACCAACCATCACATACAGGTTTCATGTATTCTTTATAACGAGGATATATCTCCTTGCTCAACAGAGGCAAATGGCAATTCTCCGTTGTAATCTTAGAAAAGTTCTCCGAGCCGATGGCAATAAGCACGTCAATCATGGTCATCGTTGCACTCTTATGGCAGATTACCGTGCCATCTGGCATGGTTACTCTCAACAGTTTCTTCGTAGCTCTTTGTCTTAGGTTCTCGTCCATAATTCTCTAAACTTCTCCGTTATACATTTTCATTGTATAGTCATACGAGATTAATTCTCCTGGCTGCATCTTTGAACGATAAATCTCAACCATGCTTTCGCCGATAGGAATATATCGTCCAAGTCGGAGTCGTAAAGCTGGTTGGTTATCAACTGCCGTAAAGCCAATACGCTCTACCTCATAATAGCCATCGATACTTCCAGCAACCATAGGCAGGAAATAGCGAATATTCATCATGTTGATGTTTGGAATCTTCTCCATGACATACGACTTGGCTTCGTGATCCATAAACTTTTTGAAGTCCGATGCCGTCCTTCGTACCAGGCCTGTAAGAATATTCTTTTCTGCAGGTTTCTCCTTTATCAAAGCAGGGGTCTCTATAATCGCCTTTTCAATGACCGCTTGCGGGTTATCGCCCAGCGAGCAATCCACCACATAGAAATGCTTGCGCAGTTCTTCCAACAGCTTCTCGTTGTTTTCGATGTCTTTCTTGTCAAGTGCCAAAGAGAAATAGTCAGTATTCTCATAGGGTGTGTACATCTTACCAAGCACATCCTGAAAATGCGTCTTGATATACTTGCGCCCGTCCTCGTCAGGATGCGACCTCATGGCGTAGAACTGATACCTCTCCTGCAACATCCGCTGTATCTCTTCCCTGAAAATGGCTCGTACCTTCTTCTTCCAACTTGTTTTCTTCGACTTGTTGTTCAGTGCGTAGAGAGAGACCACAAAGAGGAAGTTTACATCGTAGTGGCACACCAACAACGTATCCCTATCGAACAGTCGGTTACTGAATTGGTCTGAGGTGAAGTACTTGTTCTTCTTTTCTGTCAGCCTGATTGTGTCTCTGTAGCTCAGATCTTCTTCCATCGTGGCACTGATGAAGAAGTTGGGGATGATATTGTAACCTTCTGTCACATCATCGCGCAACTTTGGCACCTCACGGAATTGATTCCAGTCCTTTTCCCAGTCTTCATCCTCTGGGTCACCCTTCATAAAGAGGTTCAGGTTCCACTGAATCACATTACGGGCATACGTGAACT
>Ga0256407_10005216_pt1 | contig 21005 bp, 12 predicted proteins | sample RumenRJG_04DNA_FD_193489 | JGI IMG/M metagenome (GOLD analysis project Ga0256407, IMG submission 193489) | Bovine rumen microbial communities from Lethbridge, Alberta, Canada - RJG_04 | ecosystem: Host-associated > Mammals > Digestive system > Stomach > Rumen | place: Canada: Alberta... | reverse complement strand
TATCCGGTACTACAACAACGAACGTATCAAACTAAAATTGAAAATGAGCCCGGTACAATACCGAACTCACTTTCAAAATCAAGTCAAATAGATTTATTAATCCGTCCAACTTTTTGGGGTCACCTCAGTGAGGGTCGCTTTTCGCATTTTTTTAATTAATAGTTTATCGGTATTTAAACGGTATTTAACGCATATTTAAAAGTGGTTATCACGTGTTCCCGATTTAAATCCCTGTGCATTTTTCGTGCTTATTGCACGAACCGCCACTTGTATTACCAGACTTGGGTTGTTGATGTATAATACCTGTATGGAAGGTTGAATATATTGTTTCTTTGTCATAGTTGTGTCCTCCTATTAGATTATTTAACAATTTTTTTTACAAAAATTAAGGAAAAATGCCCGAACGCTTGCATATATGCAAAATTTGTTGTACCTTTGCAGCCGATTTGTGTACGTACACGACTAACGCGTGTGTAAGCGCGGAGAAATATAAATAGAATACGCGGAGGTACACAGGAAACAAGGAAGCATGCAGAAAAGCGAGTTTACACAGGAAGAAGAGTTGATGATCCAGCGCGAGTTTGACGCGCTGCTGGACGATTATGCACATACGCTTCATAGCCAGAAAGTGGAGCTCATCACGCATGCTTTCAATTTTGCGCACAAGGCGCATTACGGCGTACGTCGCCTGAGCGGCGAACCGTACATCCTCCACCCTATTGCAGTAGCACGTATATGCGCGAAAGAGATAGGATTGGGAAGCACCAGTATCTGCTCGGCGTTGCTGCATGACGTGGTCGAAGACACGGACTATACGGTGGAGGACATCGCAGGACTCTTTGGAGACAAGATCGCTCAGATAGTGAGCGGGCTGACGAAGATCAGCGGGGGAGTCTTCGGAGAACAGGCAAGCGAACAGGCGGAGAACTTCCGCAAGTTGCTGCTGACTATCAGCGATGACATACGAGTAGTCCTCATCAAGATTGCCGACCGCCTCCATAACATGCGTACGCTCGGTGCGCAGCCCAAAGACAAACAATACAAGATCGCCGGGGAGACGCAGTACATTTACGCGCCATTAGCCCATCGTCTGGGACTTTTCCCCATCAAGACGGAGCTGGAGGATCTCAGTTTCAAATATGAGCACCCCGATACATGGCAGGAGATTCACGATAAGTTAGAGGCTGTGAAGGAGCAGCAGATGGCGAGCTTCGAGCAGTTTGCCGTACCTATCCGCGAGCGGCTGACAAGCATGGGTTATCAGTACTCCATCAAGGCGCGCATCAAGTCCGTCTATTCGGTATGGAAGAAGATGATGAGACAGCAATGCGCTTTCGAGGACGTGTATGACCTCTTGGCGGTACGTATCATCTTCACGCCCAACGAATCGATGAGCGAGAAAGACCAATGCTGGATGATCTACTCCGCCATCACCGAGTTCTATCGTCCCCATCCGGAGCGTATCCGCGATTGGATCTCGACGCCGAAAGCGAACGGCTACGAGGCGCTCCACGTGACGGTGATGGGCAACAACGGCGAATGGATAGAGGTACAGATCCGTACCGACCGCATGAACGAGATAGCCGAACGCGGTTACGCCGCGCACTGGAAATACAAAACCGGCGAATCGGACGACAGCGAGTTGGACAAATGGATCCGCGAGATAAAAGATATCTTAGAGCACCCCGACAAAGATGCGATGGAGTTCTTAGGGACCTTCAAGCTGAACCTCTTCGCGCAGGAAGTGTTCGTGTTCACACCCAAAGGGGAGATCAAGACGATGCCTGCCGGTTCAACCGCATTGGATTTTGCGTTCATGCTCCATTCCGAGCTCGGCGAACATTGTATCGGTGCGAAAGTGAACCATACGCTCGTTCCCCTATCCTACCGTCTCAAAGGGGGAGACCAAGTGGAAGTACTGACCTCTAACAGCCAGCATCCCCAGCGCGAATGGCTCGAAATGGTCATCACTGCCAAAGCCAAGAACTGTCTTGACCAGTATTTCCGGAAGGAAGAAAGACATTATATCAAACACGGCGAACGGCTCGTGAACGACGCTATCCAGATGGATAAAGACCTCGAGCAGAACCGCGACATGAGTTTGGCACGGTTATTGAGTTATTATAATATGACCCAACCGCAGGAACTGTACCTGCATGTAGGACAAGGCACGATCCGGCTGGACAACATCCATGATATCGTGTTCCCGAAACGCGGATGGAAATCGTATATACCGTTTATCGGGAAGAGCTCTGATGTCAGCGCTCAGCCCTCCGACAAAGAGAAAGAGATCGTCAAACCGAAGAAAGGACCTCATACGATCGAGCTGACGGATGACGAGATGGGGAAGAAATTCGTGCTCAGCAACTGCTGTCATCCCATTCCGGGCGACGATGTGTTAGGCTATCTGGACGAGAACGGACTGATGCATATTCATAAGATCGACTGTCCCGAGGCGAACCTGCTCAAGACCAGTTACGGCAAACGGATCTATTCGGCTACGTGGAACACCCATCGCGTACAGTCGTTCGTGGAGACCATTGAGGTCAAAGGTATTGATAAATTCGGCGTTTTCATCCAAGTGATGCAGACCATGACCCGGGATTTCCACATCAACATGCGTGCCATCAATATATCCAGCGAGGACGGCATTTTCAAAGGAACAATGGAGATATATGTCTATGACCGCTCCGAACTGGAAAACCTGTTGAAAGCATTACGAAAAATAGACAACATCAAAGAAGTAAAACGATATGAAAAAGATTTTTAGTACTCTCTGCATGGCTCTCACAGCAGTAGCCTTGCTTGCACAAAATCCTGTAATCACTTTTGAGAAGACCGAACATGATTTCGGTAAGATTCACGAGGAAGACGGTCGTGTATCGACGGTTTTTGAGTTTAAGAACGAAGGTATGGCACCGCTCGTACTGAGTAATGTCCGTGCCAGTTGCGGTTGCACCACTCCGACTTGGACCAAAGAGCCGGTAGAGCCGGGACAGACCGGTTCCATCACCGTGACCTACAACCCCAACGGACGTCCGGGACGCTTCCAGAAGACCGTCACCATCACCTCTAATGCTTCCGAACCGACCAAGAAAGTATATATCAAGGGAGAAGTGCTTCCCAAACAAGCCAAACCGGTGAATAAATACACGCTCGCTGTAGGTACACTGAACATGAAGTCAAAAACACTTGACCTCGGTACCGTCAAGAAAGGCGAGAACAAGAGCGGCGAGTTGGAGTACGCTAACTTGGGCAAAGAGGCACACAAAGTGGAACTCTATACCAACGCTGCGGACGCTTACATGATCAACCAAGTAACCCTCGAAGAGATCAAACCGAACGAGATCGGTAAGTTCGTCTTCGCTATTGATACCAAATCTACAAAATTATACGGTCCGGTAGAAATCCACGCATACGTTGTCATTGACGGCAAGAAAGAGATCAGCGAGACCTACGAGCTGACTGTCCGCGCAAACATCGTTGAGGACTTCTCCAACCTCAGCGTAGAGGAGAAACAACAGGCTCCGATCATCGAGACCGAGCCCGAAGTACAAGCAGGAACGGTGACAGCAGGCAAGAACCTCAAGTGCAACCTCAGTGTGAAGAATAGCGGTGTCAACCCGCTCGTGATTCGTCGTGTGTATGTTATCGACAAGAACATCAAAGTGAAAGCGCCGAAGGCCATCAAGACGGGCAAGAAGAGCAACGTAACCGTAGAGGTTAACACCAAGGGGCTCCAAGCCGGTGCTTATACACGCGAAGTAGTCATCATTACCAATGACTATATGAACCCGATCAAACGTGTCAAACTGAACTTCGTAGTAGAGTGATTGAGCATCCGGAAAATAGTGCTGAATACAAAGGCTTGACGGTCAACGCAGGTGTTGAAAACCTGCCTTCCGTCAATCCGTATGCCACTTTCCGTCGCAAAAAGACGGTGCTTACCCCCGAAGCCTACTTCGAGGGTATTCGCCGTGGAGACATGACAGTCCTGAGTCAGGCTGTAACGCTGGTGGAGAGTAATCTGCTCGCCGACCAACAGATAGCTCAGAAAGTGATTGAACTATGCCTGCCCTATGCCGGTAACTCCATCCGTGTGGGTATAACCGGTGTCCCGGGAGCAGGCAAATCTACCTTCATAGAAGCACTTGGCAGCGAGCTATGCGACCACGGGAAGAAACTCGCTGTTCTCGCTATCGACCCATCCTCTGAACGGAGTAAGGGTTCCATTCTTGGCGACAAGACCCGTATGAACGAGCTCTCCGTCAAATCCAACGCTTTCATTCGTCCCAGCCCATCTGCCGGTTCACTCGGCGGTGTCGCCCGCAAGACCCGCGAAACAATCGTCCTCTGCGAAGCTGCCGGATTCGATACCATCCTGCTGGAGACAGTCGGCGTCGGGCAGTCCGAGACCGCAGCACACTCCATGGTCGATTATTTCCTGCTGCTCCAAGTGACCGGTACAGGGGACGAGCTGCAAGGCATCAAACGAGGAATCATGGAAATGGCAGACGGTATAGCCATCAATAAGTGCGATGGAAATAATATTGAACGTGCACGCGCCGCGCGCGTGAGTTTCAAGAATGCACTCATGCTCTTCCCGCCTTCCGAATCCGGATGGAAACCGGAGGCTATCTGCTGCTCCTCCATCGACCATTCCGGTGTCATGGACGTATGGAAGAATATTGAGGAATATATCGCTTTCACCAAACAGAACGGTTACTTCGATGCCCATCGTACCGAACAAGCCAAATACTGGATGTACGAGACCATTAACCAAGCCCTGCTTGATGGTTTTTACAAGAACGAGAAGATGGAACACCAAATCGAAGTGGCGGAAAGACAAGTATTGAATAATGAGATCAGCAGCTTCATAGCTGCACATAATTTACTGACTGCTTATGGCAGTAACCAATAAAAATAACAAACGCTCTACGCAGACCACCATCATCAAGGTAGGCGCAAACGAGATGGGCAAACTGCCCCCTCAAGCACAGGAGTTGGAAGACTCCGTGCTCGGTGCCATCATGCTGGAGAAAGAGGCATACGGAACGGTAGCCGACCTGCTACGTCCGGAGGTGTTCTATAAGGATCAGAACCGGATGGTGTACGAAGCTATCCGTGAATTGGCTGGTAAAGAGCAACCTACCGATGCCCTCTCTGTGGCGGAGAAAATGCGCTCTTTGGGCACCCTTGAGAAAGCAGGCGGAGCGGTCTACATAGCCGATCTCACCCGTCGTGTAGCCTCAGCGGCACACCTGCGGTACCACGCGGAGATAATCGCCAAGAAAGCGACTGCCCGTGACCTCATCGCCATGGCGGCACAGATAGAAGAGAAAGGGTTCGATGAGACCCAAGACGTTGATGAACTGATGCAGGAAGCAGAAGCCGGTATCTTCGAGATCAGCCAACGCTCCCAGAAAAGAGACGTCACCCAGATCGACCCCGTCATCGAAGAAGCCTTCGCCCGTATGGAGAAAGCATCCAGAAACGACGGTTCGATATCCGGTATCCCATCCGGCTTCCATGCGCTGGATAAGATAACCTCCGGCTGGCAGACACCCGACCTGATCATCATCGCCGCTCGTCCTGCGATGGGTAAGACCGCTTTTGTCCTATCCATGGCAAAGAATATGTCTATCGACCGGAATATACCGGTAGCGATCTTCTCCCTGGAGATGAGTAATGTACAGCTCGTCAACCGTCTGATAATGAACGTCTGCGAGTTGGAAGGAGACCGCATCAAGACCGGAAAGATGAACCGCGAGGAAGCGATGCGACTCAACACGAAGATCAACATCATGAAGGGCAAACCTCTCTATCTGGACGATACCCCTTCGCTCTCTATCTTCGAGCTGCGCTCCAAAGCCCGCAAACTCGTACGTGAGCATGGCATCAAAATGATCATCATCGATTACCTGCAGCTCATGAACGCACAAGGTTCGTCCTTTGGTAGCCGTGAACAGGAGGTCTCTATCATCTCGCGAAGCCTCAAAGCGCTCGCTAAAGAATTGGATATACCAATCATCGCCCTCTCGCAGCTGAACCGTGGAGTGGAAGCACGTCAAGGAGTGGAAGGTAAGACCCCGCAGCTCTCTGACCTCCGTGAGTCCGGCGCTATCGAGCAGGACGCCGACATGGTATGCTTCATCCACCGACCGGAGTATTATCACCTCTATAACGATGATAAGACCGGCAAGGATCTACGCGGTCTGGCACAGATCATCGTCGCTAAGCACCGTAATGGTGCTACCGACTCTATCTGGCTGCGGTTCCGCGGTAAGTTCGCGAAGTTCCAGAATGAAGACGAAGCTGTTGATCCGGACGAAATGGGAGGACCGATGCCCGGCGAAGGAGTATCTATCCAATCCAGCATGAACAGCTCGATGGGAGCCGTCTCCTTCGGTCAGCAGATGTCACCGGACGGAGCTACAATGAATAGTTTAGGAGAAGACTTGAGTCAATACACTTTGTAATTCTTATCTCGCTTTGCTCGAACGATTATTTTCGACAAGCGAAAATCTTGATAATTGACAATTGATAATTGATAAATAATATATGCAAAGAACAGTAATCATAGATGCATTAAAGCGCACCGATTTTGGTGCTACAATCAACGTTCGCGGATGGGTACGTAGCCGTCGTGGTAATAAACAAGTATCGTTCATCGCCCTCAATGACGGCTCCACCATCAAGAACATCCAGATCGTGGTCGATCTCGCTAAATTTGACGAAGAGCGGCTCAAACCTGTTACCACCGGAGCTTGTATCTCCGCTACCGGTACACTCGTGGAGAGCCAGGGAGCAGGTCAGGCAGTAGAAATCCAGCTGAAGGATCTGGAGGTATATGGTACCGCAGCCCCCGAGAAATACCCGCTGCAAAAGAAAGGACTCTCCATGGAGTTCCTGCGTACCATAGCGCACCTCCGTCCGCGTACGAACACCTTCGGAGCCGTCTTCCGTATCCGTCACAATATGGCAATGGCGATCCACACCTATTTCCACGAGCACGGCTATTTCTATTTCCATACACCGCTTATCACCGCTTCTGACTGCGAAGGGGCCGGACAAATGTTCCAAGTGACCACCAAGAACCTCTATAACCTCAAATACGACGAGAACGGTCAGATTGACTACTCCGATGATTTCTTCGGCAAACAGGCAGCGCTGACCGTCAGCGGACAGCTCGAAGGCGAACTCGGAGCCATGGCATTAGGTAAGATTTACACCTTCGGTCCTACTTTCCGCGCAGAGAACAGCAACACCCCGCGTCACCTCGCGGAGTTCTGGATGATTGAGCCGGAAGTGGCATTTATCCAGAAAGACGAGCTCATGGACCTCGAAGAGGACTTCATCAAGTTCTGCGTTCGCTGGGCGTTGGAGCACTGCATGGACGACCTCGAGTTCCTCAATCAGTTTGTGGATAAAGGACTCATCGAGCGACTCAAATCCGTTGTAGATACGGAGTTCGTACGTCTGCCTTATACCGAGGGTATCAACATCCTGCAAGAGGCGATCAAGAACGGCAAGAAATTCGAGTTCCCCTGCAACTGGGGCGATGATCTGAGTTCGGAACACGAACGTTTCCTCGTAGAGGAACACTTCAAGAAACCGGTTATAATGACCGATTATCCGAAAGACATCAAAGCTTTCTACATGAAAATCAACGAGGACGGCAAGACCGTACAAGGCACCGACGTGCTCTTCCCGCAGATCGGCGAGATCATCGGCGGTAGTGTACGTGAAGAGAGCCTCGACCTGCTCAATGATGAGATCGAGCGTCGTCACATCCCGATGAAGGATATGTGGTGGTATCTCGACACCCGTCGTTTCGGTAGTGCACCGCACGCAGGTTTCGGTCTCGGCTTCGAACGACTCATGCTCTTCGTGACCGGTATGCAGAATATCCGCGACGTCATCCCCTTCCCACGTACTCCGAAAACAGCCGAATTCTAATACCCCGTCATTACGTTATTACGTAATCACGTTATCACGAAAAACCATTTAAAGCAATAAAACAAACAATCATTATGAGAAACAAACTCTTTACATTGATGACAGTGCTTTTAGTCTCTTTGACTACTATGGCACAGACATCTTTAAGAGGTCGAGTGATCGATGAGACAACACAGCAACCTGTGGTCGGAGCACGTATCACTTTGGCAAACCAAAACATCTCTACCACGACCAATTCGGCAGGTGAGTTCTCCCTTCTCTATCTCGAAGCGATGGATGAAGAGGTAGTCATCGAGGCAGATGGATACGTGGCAGAGCTGGAGTTAATCACCCTCAACAGCGATCAGGCGAACGAAATGGCTACCATCTCGATGAAACAGGACCTCGTTGCGCAGAACCAAGATGAGATCCTGCTGAACCTTACAGAAGAGGAGATGAACGATGATGAGGGCCGCTCGCAAGCATTGGCATCCTCGTCTTCGGCTACCACTGATGTCTTTAACTCCACTACCTCTTTTGCTTGGTCAACCGCTCGTTACCGTAACCGTGGTTACTACGCTGCGCAAGCTGAGTCCTACTACATCGAAGGTCTGAACTTCAACTCCGCTGAACGAGGTCAGTTCAACTATTCAGCCATGGGTGGTCTCAACGATGCAAGCCGTTATAAAGAGGTGGTTAATCCACTGGAAACCAATAACTTCTCCTTTGGAGGTCTCGGTCAATCAACCAACTACCTCATGGGTGCAAGCCGGTATGCGCAGGGATGGAAAGTAGGTGTAGCGGGTACGAACCGTAACTACAAAGCCCGCGTGAATGCAACCTATGCCTCCGGCGTCATGCCTAGCGGTTGGGCAGTCATCGCACAACTCGCGTATCGTTTCTCACCCTATATTGACAACAAAGGAATCATCGGAGAAGGTATCAAATATTACTCGCTCGGTTATTTCCTCTCAGCAGAAAAAATTTGGGATAACGCCCGCCTCAAACTGATCGCTTTCGGTGCTCCTACAGAACGCGGACAGAATGCCGCCGTTACCCAAGAGGTCTATGACCTGACCGGTTCGAACAACTATAACCCCTATTGGGGCTACCAGAACGGGAAAGTGCGTAACTCGCGCGTGGTCAAGTCATTCGACCCCACCTTCATCGCCGCTTACGAATATAAGATTGACGAACAGCAACAATTCAAAGTAGCGGCCGGTTACCACTACTCACTCTATTCCAACTCGGCAATCAATTTCTACAATGCGCCGAACCCCGCTCCGGATTATTACCGCAACCTGCCTTCCGCTATGTGGGACGGTCAGATCGTGAACCCGAACGGAAACATCAAGAACACCAACTATCAGCTCTACGATAATAACGGCCACTATCCATGGGGTCTGTTTATTGGTAACAAACTCGGTACCGATGGTTCTACTTTTGGAGAAGGATTCGTGGGTGACGATGGTAACCTCGTAGGTCCGACTATTGATGAGAAGCAGTATAACGACCTCGTTCATCTTTGGCAGACACGTGATGACAAGACCACGCAGATCGACTGGGATGCTATCTATGCAGCAAACTATGCCAATAATGCCAAAGATGAGATCACCGGAGAGCAGACCGCAGCACGTTATATCCTTGAGCGTCGTCATAACGACATCCAGGAGGCTGTCGGTTCGTTCAACTATGTCAACACACAGTTTGACCATCTGAAAATGACCCTCGGAGTAGAAGGTAAGTTCGCGCAAGGTATTCATTATAAGACCATTGACGATCTATTAGGTGCTAACCGTTGGATCGATATCGATGCCTTTGCAGACCGTGATATCAAGGAGTTAGCTACCAATAGCGGATTCACTCAGTCCGATATCAGAAACGTTCGTAAGAATGACATTGCACAAGACTATGACTCCGTCATCACCTCTACTTCGCGCCATTTCGGATACGACTATCGTATCAACATGGGTAACGCAAAAGTATGGTTCCAGAATGAATGGAACTTCCATGAGGTGGACTTCTACTATGCTTTGCAGTTCACTTACAGCTCGATGCAGCGTCTGACGAACATGGTCAACGGTCGTGCTTGGTATCTGACCAAAGTAGCAAACGAGCGTGGATTAGACGACGCTTGGAAATACTATGGTCGCAGCGCATACAATACGATCACCGGACAGATTGATCCTGCTACCGGCAAGAACACACTCAAGGCAGGTACTCGCTATTACGGCGAAGCACACCATTTCTTCGATCCTGCGTTTAAGTTAGGGGCAACTTATAAGATCAACGGACGTAACCGACTGAAACTGAATGCGCTCGCAGAGACACGCGCTCCTTATGCACGCGATGCTTATATCTCCGCGCGTGTACATGATCGAGTAGTAGAGAACATCTACACGCATGATAACGCAAAGAATCTCAAGGATTTCTATGCTGCCAGCGAGAAAGTCGTTTCTGCTGATCTGACTTACGAGTTCAACTACCCCATTGTTCGTGGACGTATCACCGGATTCGTTACACAGTCCTGGAATGGCACCGAGCTTAACGGCTACTATGACGATGAGGCACGTACCTTTGTCAACCAAGCCATGACAGGTATCGACAAACGCTATATTGGCTTGGAAGCAGCTGCTGCAGTGAAGATGGGTACTTACTTCACCTTGACCGGTGCTCTTTCGCTCGGCGACTACCGCTATACCAGTGATGCTATCGCTGTGCAGTCCGCGGAGAACGGTATGCCGATGACCCAGAACTCGGTAACGAACAGCTTGGTTTTTGAGACCACTGACAAAGTGCTCCTTAAAGGTGTCAAACTCTCTACAGGACCGCAACTCAACGCAAGCCTCAAACTCTCATTCTTCCACCCGAAAATGTGGTTCGCAGACATCACCGTCAACTATCATGACTGGAACTACCTCTCTGTCGCACCGAGTCGACGCATGCAAGGTCTGTACACAGGAAGACGCTTGGACGGAACACGGGTCAACGGCTGGTTTGGAGACAGTTATTCCAATGCTATCCAAACTACGGATGACAAATCTCCGCGATTTGAATACACGGAGAACGACGAGTTACTCTATAGTTGGCGTAGCTATACAGATTTCTGGGAACAAAGAACAATAATTGAGTATGTAGATCCGAGCAGCCCTGAGAATGAAGGTAATATCGTGGTGGACAAAAACGGCGTACCTGCGCTTCGTTACCCCTATAACCTCATGACGATGCAAGAGAGCCTGTCCGCTACAAACCCGCTCAACCGATTCATCATCGATGTATCGGTCGGCAAGCTCTTCTATCTGCCTAAACGTCAGTCTCTATCGGTTAACCTGAGCGTGACGAACATCACCAACAACACACATTTCAAGACAGGAGGCTACCAACAAGCCCGCCTGCCGCGTGCCGTGCTGCAAGGTGAAAAAGACTATCACAACTCGATTATTTCGGCGAACGCTTGGAAATATCCGTCTAAGTATTACTACGCTTGGGGCATGAACTTCTACTTAACTGTAACTTATAAATTCTAAGCAATTATGAAGGCAAATAAATATATATTGTACTTTGTACTTAGTACCTTTGGTCTTTTCTTGGCTTCATGCGAGCCGAGCGGACTCAACAAGGAAGATGTATTCATTACGGCATCCGACTCGACGATAGAGCAAATTATCATGGCAGAATGTGCACAATATAATCAGGGTGATAGTTCGTACACGTTATATACCCTCAATGATTTCATGCATACCTTCATGGATACGGAGAAAGGCGATTTCGGCGACCAAGAGAACCCGTACCGCTCACGTTCAACGAACGGAAACGGAATATATCTCTATGCCGTAGATACACTTCCCTCTGATGGTGACGGTATTTATATCCGCGGACGTGTCACGACCGATGACTATGCCGGCAACTTCTATAAGACGATCATTATCCAACAGATCGTTGACGGTAAGCAGCAGAACCTGCGTATATCCGTTGATCTGGGTTCTGCCAGTGGTATGTTCCCGATGGGTCAGGAGATCTTGATTCGTTGTAACGGTTTGGCAGTCGGACGCTACGGAAACCAACCGCAGTTATGCGTTCCTGCCTACAACAACAATATTTTCGCCATGAACGCGTCGCAGAAAGTAGGATGGGCACCGGGACGTATCCCTGCCGCTAAGGTGCGTAACTGCTTCTACCGCATAGGACATCCGGATCCCTCCGCACTCAAGTACGACACGCTGACCCTTCAGCAACTCTTCAGCGAGGTGCCCGAGATACCGCAGCAGACGGTGGAAGATATGTGGAAAGTACGCGAAGCGGATGGACGATTGGTGGTTCTCAAAGAGGTTAAATTCACAGGACAAGCTAATAATGACGGTAACTTGGTGGACTGCGAATACGCACATCCGGATTCATCCACGATCGCAAACGTCTTTGCTTCTACCACCAAGAATATCGGCTTCCCGCAAGGACGTATCCTGAAGAGTAACGATGATTCCAAAAGTCTCTGTTGCTCCAACTCGGAATATTGTAAGTTTGCTAATTTCCTCCTCCCGGGAGCACAACAGGACGCAGACAATGCTATCTCAGGATGTCCCAATTACAGAGGTACAATCACGGGTATCCTATCTTGGTATTGCGATAATGCTACCGGAACAAAAAGCGGAACTATGTCCAAACTTTGGCAATATAACTGGTCCGTTACGCCGCGCGGAATACCCGGTATCGGCATCGCAGATATTAACATGTATTACGCTAAGAAAAAACGTTATTGGGAGCCCGAAGAGTTCAATCCCAAGAAATACAACGAGTCCAAATACGGTAACTCAAACGAATAATGAACTGGTTAGACGTATTATTATTAATCCCCTTGCTCATCGGTTTGGTGAGAGGTTTAATGCGCGGATTAGTCACCGAGGTCATTGCAATTTTGGTAGTGATCATCGGTGTACTGGGCGCACGTTTGTTTGCACCTCCCTTCTCTACTTGGATGCATAAACAATTCGCATGGCAGGGTGAAGTATGTGACGTAGTAGCATATGTACTGATTTTCTTATCAATAGCTATCGTATTAGCCATATTAGCAAGACTGCTTTCAAAGTTCCTGAAAGCCATCCATTTAGGTTGGGCAAACAGACTCTTTGGCGGCGTTTTCGGGATCTGCAAATATGCGATTTTGGTACTTATTGTCGTCTTCGCAATGGAGAAAACAAACAAGAGTTTTCATTGGTTGGATAAGTCGAAAGTTGTGAAGACTTCCATCGTGTACCCATACGCCGTTGAAGCCGTCAAATATGCCGAAGATGCACTCAAATAATTTACCCGTTAATAAAAAGTGACCTATTATCTCTCATTGGGAGCTAACCTCGGTGATCGTGAAGCAACACTTCGCCAAGCCCTTCAACTCATAGAGCAGCAGATCGGACCTGTCCGTCGCTGCTCATCCTTTTATTACTCCAAACCTTGGGGCTTCACTTCCCCAAACGACTTCTGCAACCTCTGTTGTGCCCTTGAATGCGATAAAACTCCCTTAGAGGTATTACATCTCACCCAAACCATCGAACGCGCCTTAGGACGCACCAAAAAGACCCAAATCATCAAACATCAAAACTCAAATCTCAAACATCAAACATTAATCTATTCCGATAGGCCAATCGACATCGATCTAATCCGTGTTTTTGATGATGATGGAACAGAAATCAAATGTCAAATCCCAAATGACAAATCTCAAATGAGCAGTGTCCCGTTGCTCACTCTTCCCCACCCTTTATGGCAGGAAAGGGACTTCGTAAAGATACCTTTAGCAGAAATAATGCACTAATTTTGCATTTTTTTGCTCAAAAATTTGGTCATGTCAAAAAAAAGCAGTACCTTTGCACCCGCTTTTGAAAAATGAAGCGCGCAAGCGCACATGGTGGTCTTAGCTCAGTTGGTAGAGCATCGGATTGTGGTTCCGAGTGTCGTGGGTTTTATTGGAAAAGCGACATAAACACCACAAAATCAGTAACTTAGGGCGAAATTTGGCAACAAGCTCAGCCAAAATCTAGCCAGCAAGTCATATAGCTTAGGAGGTTGATTTTCACAATCAATCTCCTTTTTAAAAAAATGACTTTTACCCAAGATTTTTCCCCCACGGAATTGCCCTATTCTCCCGCAATTTTGAAACACTTACCCCAAGCCGGATGGCGCATTGATTACTACGCATACAACCCAGCTACGGGTGAAAGAGAACGTGTGCGTATGTGCCTTAATGACATGAAGAAACGCTTCCGCACTACAGCGGAGTTCCGCACGTACGCACACAAGATGGTCTGCGCTATCAATGCCAAACTATTCTCCGGATGGACTCCTTTCATGGAGACCCAAAACGTGCGCAACTATGAGACTATCCATGACGTGATGGATAAGTACATCAAAGAGAAAACGCGCGACAAACTCGCTCCCGATTCTCTCAAGAATTACAAGAGCGTAAACGCGCTGCTCCTTAAATGGCTCAAGAGCAAAAAATGCGACGAACTGGAGATGAAGAACTTCACCAAGACGCTTGCCATTCAGTTCATGGATTGGGTATATAACGACTATACCTATACAGGACCGAAAGAAGGCTCTGCCCGCAAGTATGGCAAGGCGCTCCAACATGAGGAAAAGCATATCGGTGCAAACCGTTATAATAACATCCTCAAGCAGATCCGCGCATTCTTCTCTTGGGCGCTCCAAAAGGAATACTGCACGATGAATCCTTTCGTGGATATCAAGCTCAAGAAGAAGGAAGAAAAGAAGCGCACACTGGCTTCTGCAGAAGACCGTAAGAAGATACGTGAGTACTTCATGGAGAAGAACCCGCGCTACATGATAGTGTGCGAGCTTGTTTTCAATGCTCTCATCCGTCCGATTGAGATTAGCCGTATCAAGGTTGGGCAGGTTGACCTTGCTAACAAGGTGATCCACCTCGACGCCGGACAAACCAAGAACGGCTATGCGCGTGACTGCGTGCTCTCTAATGAACTGATACAGATTCTGGCCGATACACTCGCTCCCGGCTATCCTAATGATTACTTCTTAATCGGACCTAAATTTGCTCCGGGCAAAGAAGCAATCACCACGAAGATGTATCAAAAGGAATGGCAGAAAATGCGCTACAAGACCGGCATTGACCAGACGATACAGCTCTACTCGCTCCGCGATGGTGGCTTGACCGGACTCTTTGACAATGGCTTGGATGCGAAGACTGTCATGAAGGCTGCAGATCACCACGACCTGAACATCACCACAAGATATGTCCGCAAACATGCTGACAAAGACCTTGTAGAGAAACTGAACACCCACGCTGTGGAGTTCTAAGAGCAATGGCGGTCGAGGTTAATCCTCGACCAGCCAAAACTCCCCTTTCATCAGCTCTGACATACCATTTTCCGTGAAGTTGGCGGTTATCTTCTCGCAGATATACCGCTGACCATGAATGATGAACAGTGAGCGAACATTTGGAATGTCCTTCGCAAGGAAATTGAACTTGTATTTCTTATTGGATGCTATCTTGTGCGTCTGGGCATTGGTTCCATATATATCATACCGCAAACGTATACTTAACCCCGTTACTTCAAAGTTCATGTCACGTGGATATGTGATGACATGATCTATGACCGGAAAGGTCGTATGACCGCGCATAGCATTGTATGTCGTTCCCGTCCAGAAGCCCATGTACAACTTGTCAAAGTACTCAACCGATTTCTCGCTCTCTCCTGTATTCAACTTCTTATCCGCGTAATCCCAAGGAATAGTCGAATTGGCACCGTTCAGGTACTCGCCACAGTCTAAGAATAACGCGTAGCCCTTACAAGCTCCGTCTGCCCACGCTTCATCAATCCAAGCGGGGACTATCTTAATCTCAATACACTCAGCTGCCTCATCGACAATTGAGTCGCCGAACATATTGATAGGTTCCAATGTGTTCAAATATCGCGTATTCCCTTCCAAGTTCTCCGGCTGCGAAGAATCTACGATGTACTTGCCATAATTTCGCAATATGAAATACGTCTTTACATCCTTACAGTAATATAGTCGCTCCGGACCCCATCCGTTATACTGTGTCTGAACATAATCAGCTGCGCCAGCCATCTCTCGATATAGTCTGATGATACCGCTTACTTCTTGATAGAACTTGCCGTAGTTGTAATTACCAAGACTTGTTGATAATATCACATCCTGCGTCTTCATCATGTCAACGAACCATTTGCAGGAGTAGTATTTCCACTTCCGATGGCTGCACTCCGCAAATTTGAGGTTGACGTATTCCCTGTACTTGCAAGAACCCGCATCCTCCACGGTTGAACTGAACTCGTCCACGACGTTCGTTAGTTCAACTGTACCAGCCTCAGAAATAGCTTCGGTCGAGAAGCAGAATGATATATGCTTGCTATTATGGTCGATATTAAACTCCCCATTGAGGAAGTACTCTAACTGCTCAAACAACTCAGTCAAAGTCCAATGCGGCAAAGCAGTAGCCCAGTTCCGGCATCCCCAAGCATAAGGGAGCGTATTGCATACAACCAAGTACTTGTACTGGCTATTCATCAGCTTTGAAAAATCGTACGTATAGCCCAAGGCATTGCAGATCTGCTTGAGCAAATATATGAGATACGGCTGGAACGATAGTCCACGCGTATCATAATGCCACGACGATGGCCAAGAACTGCTATCATTCGGACGATTTTGAATGTTGCCGCTGGTGTTATTAACCCAAGGTAAAGCAAGGTAATTGAGACCGTCATCAATACTATGCGCTATGTGTGCTCCGGCAGAAAACGAGGAAGTACTTGTGTCTGGATAGCCCAGTTCCAACTCGTTGATATAGAGCACATCGAAACTGTCTGAATAGTTCTGCACGGAGCGCCCTTCAAGGAATTGCGTTTTGACCTCAATATCACTGATTTCCGTGATGGTAATTGAGCCATGACGATAGAAGGCACCATGCCTGATTTCGCAGTCAAACAGTATCTGTTGAGCAACCACGTCTTTGCGGTTGATATGCCCGAAAATGGCGAGATTGCCCGGACATCCCTTCAGCGGAAATGTGATAGCCAAGGTGTAGCTGTCTGCCCCTGAAAAGTAGCGGTTTTCAGCCACGAAATCGAACGAAGTTCCCTCTTTGAGAGTGGCTAACTGATGATTAATAAGTATCTCCATTATCGTCTAGATTTAGGTGTTTTGTTACGGATTAACTGATCATACTCGTCCTGCGCTTTCTTGATACCGGCATCACCGGAAACGGTGTTCACAGTAACAAACGGCTCATGCAGCCTCTGATTCATCTCGTTTACGGAGCGTGATAAGGCTTGCGACGCTGATGCGACGGCAAGCAACTCGCCGGATTGTTGCGCCTTGGCGATACGTTGTGGTGCCGTAATAGACTGCGAAACATCGGAAGCAGACAGCCGCCCTACGGTATTAGTCCGCTGGGCATAGTCGAGCGTTTCAATCATAGCTCGGGCCTGGGGATTGCGGAGTAAGTCTTGACTTGCTACCCATTCCCCCGCATGGACGATACCGGCAGGTTCATCCTTGCGTCCGGGCTTGGTGAAACCTCCCTCCATATACCCGGTGGCTTCCGAGGCTTGTTGTTGCTTCTTGATGGCAGCAATCTGAATTGCTCCTGCGGCGACCGCCATAGCAGCTGCAATAGGTGCCATAACGAAACCTACTACAGGAATCGCTGCAGCGGAAGAGTAAGCAGAGATAGCGGACATGGCGGTCTGCGCCACAGCCTGCATGACCTGCATAGCAAACATCTTCCGGTTTGCTTCTTGCTTGGCCTTGGCTATCTCCGCTTCCTTCTGCTGCTCAAGGGCAACTTCCTGCGACTTATTTCCCTCCGCATACGAAATCTCCCTATCGTATTTCCGTTCAATTTGAGCCGTTTGGATATCCAACTCGGCTTGGATGATGTCTGACAAGCCGCTGAAGATGGCTCCCATCTGGTTAACAATGGTGGAAAACGATTCCGTCATCGCTTTTCCAGCATCCGATTCGAGCCATTCAATGCTATCGTCGATAGCTCCCCGGAAGGACTTCTTCAGCTCCTTCGCCTCTTTCTTGTTGTACTTGCGTGCCAACTGATATTTGGCTTCATGGAAAGCGCGTTCCACTTTGAGACGATCACGCTTACTGTCACCGGCTGCTTTGAGCATTTGCCGGTACACAAGCTCCAAGTTCTGCATGTCGCGTTGATACGATTCATCATCGGTGACGCGGAATGCTTTTGTGAAATACGTCTGGCGCATTTTTTCCTGCGCTTGCCGGGCTTCCTGCAAGTGCTTTTGCTGATACCTGAGCGAAGTGTCGTGATAGTTCTTCTCCGCTATCAAGCGCTCCTTGGAGCCTTCCTCATAGAGGTTGGCCACCTTACGCAAGTGCTCCAGTTCTGCCAACTCGATAGCGTTCTGGTACTGACGCGCGGAGAGTTCGCCATCTACATACTTCTGTTGAAGAATAGCCATCTCTTCCTTGTAGGCGATTTCCTCCTGCTGCACAGTCCCCTCGATGGCATTCTGACGCTGCTTTTTGAGTGCTTCCTGATAGGAGGCCTCAATGGTCACTTCCTCATTACCTACAAGATCCTTATGCGCGAGCTTCTTTTTGTTGTACTCAACTTCAATCTCCAGCATACGTTTGTTGTATGCGTCATAGTCCTTTTCGCCTTTCGCGTAAGCGATGCGAATAAGGGCCTGCTCGCGCTCGCGCCAATCGTCCTCGGCTTGGAACTTGTTCTTGCTATCCTTATCCGAACTACCGCCACCACCTCCAGCAAGCTTCCCTCCGGTCGAACCTCCTTTAGGTTTGTTACTTGATACAGGATCAGAGGTAACTACCGTAGCCAGACCGTCACCATAGATATCAAATATCTTTTTCTCTGTCTCCTCTATCTCTTTGAGTTCATTATTTATCCCTTTCAATTTGGACCTGGCTCCTGCTAATTCCGCAGAAGAGGATGCCTGCATACTCACAATAGCAGGCGCGCCACCGCCTTGACTTGTGGAATAATTGAAGTTCCCGGATGCTGATGCCGCATTCCGTGAATTGGCTTCAGCTGCCTCTACTGCCTTCTGTGCGTCAGCACGTTTGAGCGACAGGTCTGCTTTACGCTCTCCTAACTCCTTCAATTTCCCACGTGCTCCCTCAATCTCATACTGCTTGGCAAGAGAAACGAGGTAAGCATCTAGCGCTTCCTTATTAGCGCGATATTCACCTGTGGTCTCGTCCAACTGCGCATTGTAGTTGGGAATAATCTGATTGAGTTGTTTGATAGCCTCTTTGCGCTTATCGAGCGACAGCTTCTCGTTCTCTGCGGTCTTTATAAGGATATTCAGCCTTGCTGTTTCCTCTCCAACTTGCTTTGCCGCTTCACTTCTTATATCGCTAATGGTACGTTCAGCAAGTGATACTTCACGTTGCTTTTTAATGAAGCCAGCCAATGCGACGCCTGCACCCACAATGGCAGCAGCCACCAAGCCCCAAGGATTCATCATCATGGTTGCATTCAGCAGCTTCATTGCTGCGTTTGCCCGGACGACGTTGCCGGTCATCCGGTTATAAGCGACGGACGCCGCAAGAACTGCAACCTTATGCACATGCAGCGCAGCTGTTTTCACGGCTATGAATGCTGCGTGCAGCTTCTCCTTAATCAATGCGAGATTGACCGCAACGGTATAAGTAGCAACAGCGGCAGCAAGGGAAAGAATAGCGGTTTTATGCTCCTTGATGAACTTCACCAAATGAAGCATTACGCGCATGGATGCAGACGTAGTTGAAATGAAGTGCCGCATTACCGGCATCAGTTCCTGACCAAGAGAAATGGCCATCTCCTGAAAGCCTTTGCGTGCTTTCTCCAAGCCTGCTTGGACTGTATTGTTTTGCACGTCAAACTCCTTCGTCACCGAAGTAGCTTCCTCAAAGGCTTTCGCTGCTTCTTCCTGCTCCCAGATGAGCATATCCACGTTCCCGGCAAGTGCCGAAATGACCGCGGAAGCGCGAGCACCGTTCTCGCCCATGTCTGCAAAGACCGGAGCAAGGACAGACATATCGCCTAACTCGTTCAAGCGGTTGAGCAACATCAATAGACCCTCGTTTGTCGAAGACTTGAGGGCAGCGTTAAACTTTTCAAGATCCATGCCGGTTGCACTGGCAATTTTCTCTGTGTTCTTGAAAAGATTCATGATAAGTTTGGAGAGAGCCGTGGCTGACATCTCAACCTTCTGTCCTTGGGAATCAAGAACAGCGCCAAAGGCCATAACCTGAGGAACGGTCATACCGGCTTGTGCGCCAACACCTGCAAGTCGTTGGCCGAACTGAGCAAGGTATGAAGCGCCTGCCGTGCAGTTCTGTGACAGTTCATTGATCACGGAGCCCACAGCAAGCAGCGACCGTTCCGTGCCAAGCCGTTCTTCATCCCCAAATATGGACGTGAGTTTAGAAAGTTGCAATGTTGCCCCATCTCCAAGCTCATCCAACGCTACATTGATTTGGTCTGCCGCTTTCACGAAGCCAAGAACGTCCTCCTCGGAAGTTTTACCGAGGCGGCCTGCTTCTTGTGCCAGGCGATTCAGTTCCTCGCGCGGAGAGCGTGTGTCGATCTTCTTAAACTCCTCGTTTAGATGTTCGACCTGCTCAGCGGTCATGCCGGTGTACTTGCGGACGTTTGCCATTTCCTGCTCCATCTCAGCATACATCTGCACAGCCTTCTTTCCCGCCATCACAGCACCAGTTATAATGGCGACACCTCCCATGGCGGCAGTCTGCCACTCTTGCCACTTATTATTGAGCCGTTCCAAGAAGGTCTGCGAACGAGCGAGTTCCCCGTTCACGCGGGCAATCTCATCCTTTACCAATCGTATGCGCTGAGCCTGTATGTTCCAGGCCTCAGAGCCACGCTCCATATAGTCCAACTGTTTGTTGAGCGTCTGGATCGTTTTCTGCAACTCCTTCGGGGTTGCTTTGTCTAATCGCCGGAGGACGTTATCTACCTGCATGGTGGATGACTCCATTTCCTTAATCTGACGATTGGTATCTTTCAACTCCTTCCGGAGTTTCTG
>Ga0256407_10005215_pt1 | contig 21009 bp, 14 predicted proteins | sample RumenRJG_04DNA_FD_193489 | JGI IMG/M metagenome (GOLD analysis project Ga0256407, IMG submission 193489) | Bovine rumen microbial communities from Lethbridge, Alberta, Canada - RJG_04 | ecosystem: Host-associated > Mammals > Digestive system > Stomach > Rumen | place: Canada: Alberta... | reverse complement strand
ATTAATAGATAAATTTAATTTATTTTTTCTTCATTATTATTTTTTTTATACATTTATATTTTAATTTGTAAAAATAAAAAACAATAAAATAAAATATTTACAATTTTTAAAATCTAATTATAATAATAACAAGGACCTGGAACATGATTATTATTATATGAGATAAATTTTTTAGTGGTTGAAATAAATGGACTTGAAATTCCTTTTATATTATTATTACTTTTTTTGTTTTTATCTTTTTTATTTTTATCTATAATTATTTCATGTAAATTTGATAATTTTAATAATTCTTTATTCAATGCATCATTATATAATTTTCTTACATTATCTGAAATTAAATTTGTTTTATTTCCATCATAACCAAATATATTTAAATGACTAATTTTTTTATTATTTAAAAAATTTGAATCTTGATTATATTTTGAAAAAATACTTTTAAAATTATATTTCCCAGGACCAGGAACTTCATATTTATTTTCTAAACCTAAATATTTTTTAATCAATTTAAATGATTTAATTTTATTACGTAATTCCTTTTCCTTATTTAAACTATTTAAAAAACTAATTGAATTTTCTTTTTTTTTAATTTTTTCATTTTCATTTCTAAAATAATATCCAGGACCAATATTATCTAATTTTTCTTTTTTAAATCTAGCTTCTTTTAAATTTAAATTAGGAATAGGAGAATTTTTAAATAAAATAGAAGTAGTAATATTATAACTTCCAGGACCAGGAATTTTTTTTTTATTTAAATTATTATTATAAATATTTTCTTTAAATAAACTTTGATATCTTAAATTATTATTATTTGTAAATGTTAAATAATCTGAAGAATATTGTCCTGGTCCAGGAAGATATTTACTTAAGAATAATTCTTTATTATCATCATATTTATTTGTATTTGTTTTATTAGTTGAAGTAAAATTACTTATATTTATTATTTCTGGTGTTGAATTTGATTTTTTAAATTTTTCTTTATTGATTGTGTTTGTGTTTGGATTTGATATTTTGATTTTTGTTTTTTGAGTTATTTTTTTTTTTGATGAAGAATTTGAGTTTATTGATTTTTTTTTATTTAGTTTTTTTGATACTATTTTAGAATTATTTGAAAAAATGTTTTTTATTTTTTGCATAAATTGTTTTTCAGTTTCAAATGTTTTATCAAATAAAAATATTTCATTATTAATTGGAATAGAAGATAATTTTGTTTTTGTAAATGCACTATATAATGATTGATTTATTAATTTTCCTTTATTTGGATTTGTTAATCTGAAGTTTTTATTATATTGTAATGTTATAGGTTCATTAATTTCTTTTTCCATATATATTTAAATATTAATTTATTATATTTAAATAATAATTTTTCCAAAATAATATTTTAAAGTAAAAATTCTATATATTTTCAGATATTATAAATGATAAATGAAAAAATGTATAATGAATTAAAACAAAAAAACGAATATTTAAATAATGAATTATTAAAAAGAGATAATGTTATAGAATATTTATTATCTGTTATAGATATAATTAAACATGATGCTAATATAAAAGAACAACAATTAGATTATTTATTAAACCATATAAAAAATAATAATTACCAAGAATTTTCATATAAAGCATCCACAAAAAAACAAAATGAAAAAAATCAAAATACCCAAAAGAAAAATTCATCAAATCAAACAATAACAAAAATATCTTTCCATAATTTATCATTACAAAAAATCCAAATAAACTCAATAAACGAATATTTATTAGAAAAAATATTTTCATATTTACCAATAAAAGACTTATTAATAACATCCCAAACAAATAAAAAATTCCATAAAATAACATCAAACAATAAAATCTGGTCAAAAATATATTTGAAAACATACAACAATCTCTTATTATTTAAAGACGATGATACATATGAAGTAATAAAATCCTATATAAAAAAAGATAAAAAACCAAAAATCCAATATTACACATCAGATAATAATTTTTACAAAAAAAATTATATTCAAATGAAAAAATTAAATTTATCATGGGAAGAATATCGTCCAATAGTAACAACAATATCAATAAATTCATGTATAACATGTTTAAATTTAAATCCAAAATCAAATGAATTAATATATAGTGCAGTAGATGGTTCAGCAGGATTATTTAAAATATATTCATATAGAAAATTAATAGATAATAATAATGAATTATATATGCAACATCATAAACAAATTAAAATATGTCAAAAATTATGTTCTTATTATGGTCATTGTGGTCCAATTTGGTCTTTTGATAGAAATGATAATTTATTATTTACTGGTTCATATGATAAAACAATTAAAATTTGGAATATTAAAAAAGGTAATTGTTTAAATACAACTAGAGCACATAATTCTTGGGTTTCTTCTATTAAATTTGATAAGAATTTTAATAAATTAATTTCTTCTTCTTGGGATTCTACTATTAAATTATGGAATTTAAATTTAGATAATAATACTCTTGATAATGATATTATTATAAGTAATGAACCTGGAAATTATATTTATTGTATTGAAAGTGATCTTTTAAATGGAAGAATTATTTCAGGAAATGAAAAAAGAACAATTGATATTTGGAATATTGAAAAAATTAATGAAAAGGAAAATTCTCTTATTGGTCATTTAGAAAGAATAAATACTTTAAAAATGTATAATAATTTAATTTTTTCTGGTAGTGAAGATAAACATGGAAGAATTTGGGATAAAAGAAATGGAAAATGTGAAATATTATTAAATGGTCATAATAGAGGAATTACTCAAATTGATTATGATGAAATTTCTAATAGAATTTTTACTAGTAGTATTGATAAAACTATTAAAATTTATGATATGAGAAAAAATTCTGAAATTAGAACTCTTGTTGGTCATAGTGATAGTGTTTATTCTATTACTTTTGATCATGGGAAATTAATTTCTGGAAGTAAAGATAATTCTATTAGAGTTTGGAATTTTTTAAATTGTGTTTTTTTTTTTTTTTTTTTAAATTTTTATTATTTTTTATATATTTTATTGAGTTTTAAAATTTTTTATATGTATAAAAATTAAATTTTTTTATTTTAATTACTGTTTTTTTCTTCTTCATTTGATAATGAATTACTATTATTACTATGTGAATCTAATTTTTTATTTATTTTTTCATTCATTTCTAAACATTCATCTATATCTTTTAAATAATTATCCATTCTTGAATTTACCATATTAATCTCTGCAAATAATTTATCAATATTTGAATCTCCTGTTTCAAATTTTGGTTTTTTTCTTAATTTTTTTTTAGGATTTTTTTTCCTTTTAATTTGTTTATTTTTTACTTCATTAATTTCATTTTCTTGATTTTTTAATTTTTCAATAATAGAATTATAATCATTATTTCTTTCATCATCATTAGGAATAATATATTTTTTATATTCATTAATTTTATTTTCATCAATTTTAAAATCATTTTCTAATAAAATATTATTTCTTTTTTTAAAATCTTTATTATCAGTATTAATAGTAGTAGAATCAGATATAGAATCATTATTATTATTATTATTAGGAATAATAATATTCATAAATTTTAAAAAATCTTCTTTACTTTTTATTTTATCATTTAATTTAATATCATGAATTTTTTGTCTCATTTCTTTAATTTCTTTAATCATTGCATCAACATCAGATAACATATTTTCAGATTTTTCTTTAATTGAATCTGTTTTATGTGATTCTTTTATCATTTCTAATTCTTCTTTATCTAATTCTTCTTTCATTTGATTTATCATTAAATCATTATCTCTCATCATTTTATAATAATCATCTATTGATGTTCCTGTATAATTATCATATATTGTTTGTGCATTTTTTACTTTCATTAATAATTTTATTCCTTTATTGTTTTTTACTTCTTCTGCTGATAAATTTGATGATAAAGTTAATGTTGGTATGTATTTTTCTTCCATTTTGTTTTTTTTTTATTTGTTTTTAAATTTAATTATTTTTTTAAATGAAAGAAATTGGTTTTAATAAATTTAACATTAAAAAAAAAAAGAAAAAGAGATTATCTACAAAGTTTTTAACAGTTTTTTTTATTCCTTTTTTTTTTGGAACTTTAATTTCTACAATTGTAGTTATTGTATATATTAATATTGCAGATGAAAAATTAATAAATAATATTAAAGTACAACAAACATTTGAAAATTCAAAAGATAAATCTTCAATTCCTATAATACTAAATGCTAAATTTTTTATTTTTGATTATTTCCAAAAATATATAAATAATTTAATTAAAATTCGTGAATATTATTTATCATTTAATGAACCAAATTTACCAAAAAAAATAATATATGAAACTTTTTTTAATGCAATAAATAAAACTGAAATAGATAGATTTAAACAATTATATAATCAAAATAAGGAATATAAATTTAATTTTGCAAAATGGTTTATTAATAAAGAAAAAAAATATATCAATTTTAATGATACTGATAATGATTCTATAATATTAGAAAAACAGTTATCTTATTTTTCATATATTTTACCATTATTAAAAACAATAATTGATGTTTCAGAAGAAAAAAGTTTGATTTATTTTTTATCAACATCAAATAATTTAATTATTAAATATCCTATTGAAGAAAAATATATAGATGGAAGTGATTTTAATATGCTTTCAAATGAAGTTAATTGTTTAAATTCTAATGGAAATATTATTGATTACTATTTTTATAAATGTAGACCTTATTATATAAGTATGAAAATTTCTAAAGAATTAGGTTATGATTTTACCATTTCTGATGTTTATGAATTCATTGATGGTCATTTTGGAATTACAATTTGTATTCAATTTGAATCTTTTTTATTAGAGAATAATACAAATATTATTATTTGTCAAGATTTAATTATAAATAAATTAATTAAAATCTTAAACAATTTTAATTCAAAATTAGATGGATATTTTTTTATTACTAAAATAAATAGTAATATTCCTATTTATTATCCTTTTGTTTTTGATATTGAAGAATATAATGAAATTTCTAAAATGGAATTTACTTTAAACAATAAATATTATAGTGATGAAATAAATAAATATAATGAGAATCTAAGTAATTTAACACAAATTTTTAAAGAAAATAAAAATATTACATTTAAAAAATATAAAAATGGTCAATTATATAAATATACTGTTTCTCCTATTTTTTTTAATTATTATAATGATAGTAATTTCAATCAATATCATTTTCTTTCAATTGTTTATGTGAGACCAAAAATAATTCCTATTAAACAATATCAAGATAGAAAAATAAAAAATGTTTTTATTTCAATATTATTTACTATAATGGCATTTATTCAATTATTACTTACAAAATATTTTATATCATCTTTAGCAAAAAAAATAATAAAACCTATAAAATTAATAAAAAAACTTTTAGAAACTGATTTTGAAATTACAACTGATAATTCAAATAATAATAATAATAATATAATAAATAATTATAATAATAATTATTTGAAAAAAAATATTTCATTAACAAAAGATAATTTTATTAATGAAAATTCTCCATTATTAAATTATTCAAATATAAGTTTTAAAACAAATGAAAATGAAATGTCAATTATTACAAATTATACATCATTAAATAATAATTTTTTTTCTAAAGAAAAAGATAATGATGAAAATAATTCATTATCATCATCTTCAAGTGATGATGATGATGATGATGAAAATAATAAATATGAAAGTAATAATATTCAAAAATTATTTGTAAAATTTATTGATTTAAAAAATAGTTTTAAAAGTTTTGATGATCAAAGTACAAATGAAAATTTACCATATTTAGTACATGCTCAAAATGTTTTTAATAATATAAATAATATTGATGCATTTAGTATTTGTCAATCAAATATTTCAACATTTTTTATTAAGAATAATGAATTTGATAAAGCAATTTCTCATTTAAATGAAGGAATTAGAAATATAAGAATTAAAATATTAAATTTTAATAATATAAATGAATTAAAAAGACAAATTAAAACTGAACATTTAACTAATAGATATCTTAAATTATTTTATTGTTATAAATCATATTTTAAATATATTAAAAAAATGAATAAAAAAAATCCTAATCAATTAATAAATAGTAATTTTTATATTGAACATCATATTGAAAAATATAAAAAAAATATAAATGAATATCTTGAATTAATCAATAAAATTAATGATGAAAATGATTTATGTATTGCTTTATTAGAGAAAGTTGAAGAAATAATTCAATTTGAAATTATTCCATCAAAAAATAATTTTCATGATGAATTATCTAAAAAACAAAATCAAATTAAAAATATTCTTGAATTATTTAGACAAATAGATAAATTAAATGATAATAAAATTACTCAAAACTATAATATAATTCATTTAATTAATATTTTAAAATATGAACCAGAAATTGTAAATGCAATGGATATTCCACCATCAATTTTAATTCAAAGAACTAATTATTTAAAAGGAAAATTTTATTTAAAATGTTCTCATTATAAAAAAGCAATTTTTTTTTTTGAAAATGCTTTAACTTATAATAAAGTTGGTAATATTAGAATAATTATAAGTTCAATAAAGAAATTAATAAAAATATCAAAAATATATTTATCATTAGTAAATAATGATATTGAAATACATAAAAATGAATCTAAATATAAATATGAGTTAAGAGATGATAAACAAAGAAAACAAATATTAATTAATTATATTTATAATTTAAAACAAGAAATTAATATTTATAAATATCTTAAAAAAGATATTTGTTTTATTTTAAATCTTTCTAATATTTCATCAATTAATAGTGATAGATTTCATAATATTCATAAAATTTTAATTAATATTTATGAAAATATTTTGACTTATAAAGATAGATTATCTATTATTGCATATATTGATGGTATTTTTAAATTTATAATTGATTTAAAAAAAAAAACAATTGAAAATGATAATTTAATTTTTGAACAATTAAATGATATTCCCAATATAATTAATAATGAATTCTTAAGAAAAAATTCTACTTTATTTCAAAGTTTACCAAAAACAAATGAAAGTATATTATCTAATTCTATTCAATTTACTTACCAATATTTAAGAAAAAAACAAATGGGTAATTTAAATAATTTTGATAAAAGAGAAAATTGGTATATTTATTTAACTAATGATATAAGTGTAAATGAAATTAAATATTTACAAAAAAAACCATTGAAACAATATTTTAATTCTAGAGAAGATGATAATTCAAATAATTTAGTTATTATATTTTATGAAAATAATACAATTAAAAATGAATTGTTAAATTGGTTAAAATATAATAAAAGTTGTATAATTATTAAAAATGAAATTGATAAATTAAAAAGCATTATGGGAACAAATGGTAAAATTCAACAAATAAATTTTGATATTGAAAAATATAAAAATATTTAATTTAATAATTTAATTAAATATTTAATTATTATAATAAATCTATTAGATATAAAAATATGGAACAACATTTTTGGGATGAACAATATAAAAGAGATGGTATAATAAGTAGTATTGATTTCCAAACAATATATCGAGCTACAGATATTAAAGATAATGGAAATCTTGTTACAATTAAAGAATATTTGATTAAGAAAAATGAAGATTCAAATAATCAAAAAGCAACAGAATTATATAAAAGGGAAATTAAATTAATAAATGATTTACAAAAATCAAACTGTGAAAATTTTGTTCATATTATTAACAGTAAAGAAGATATTTATGAAGAGAGAGAAGAAAATTATTATTATATTATTCGTGAATATTGTATGGGTAATTTAGAAGATTTTGTTACAATGAATAATGGAGAATTAGAACCAGGGCTTATTCAAATATTTATGAATCAATTAAATAATGCTTTTAAAATATTAAAAGATAAAAATATTATTCATCGAAATATTAAACCTTCAAATATTCTTTTTTGTTATAAGGAAGATAATAATTTTACTATTAAATTATCAGGATTAAATTATTATAAACAAGGTAATGATTGTCCTCAAATTAATAATAATTCTTATTTTCCTAACCCACCTGATGATGATATAAATGAAAAATATGATTTATGGAGTATAGGTGCAATTATGTATTTTATGTATTTTGGTGATTATCAAAATATTGGAAATAAAACTAATGCAATAAAAGATAAAGATTTAAAAGATTTAATTGAAAAATGTTTGAAAAATAAAAATAATAGAATATCTTGGAATGATTATTTCAATCATTCATTTTTTAAAAAATATTATAAAGATTATAATGACAATGATACAGAAGAAATAAATATAGATGATATTGCTTTATTAAATGATAAGAAAAATAAATTAAAAGAATTTACAAATTCTATAAATCAATGTTATGTTGATTTAAACAAAATTAATAGAGATAATAAAGACGAAAAAATAAAACAAATTAAAAAAGATTATGACGAAAAAATAAAAAAACTATTTACTCCAATTGATAATTTATTAAAGGATATTCAATTGTTATTACCCAAATTTCAAAAGAATTCATAAAATTTAAAGAAAAATTTATTATTAAATTTTTATTAATTTAAATTTTTCAATATTTCATCAAATTTTGAATAAATTTCTCTCATTTTCTTATAAACATAGTTCTGATAATCTTTATCAATTCGTTCATCGACATGGGGTTTTATTATATTACCATAATCTCTTACGCATTGAGATATTCTTTTTGTTTCCTCATAATCCCTTTTGAGTTGAGAAATTTGTTCACTCATTTCATTGATTCCAATATTTTTTTTTTTTTTTTTTTATTTTTATTCTTTTTTTAAAATAGGATTTATAAAAAAAATTTTCCAAAAAAATTTTTTTTTAAATTGAATTCCTTTTTTAAAAATGGATGATTAAAAAAATCATTCCAAGAAATTCTTTTACTAACATCTATTTGAAGGGTTTTCTTAAGTAAATCATTTAAATCAGCATCATCACTAATATCCATATTAACTCCTTTTTCAATTTGATTTAAAATAACCATATCTCTTTTTCCCTCAAATGGATATTTTCGTAGAACCATAAAATAAATAAGTATACCAACACTCCAGACATCATATTTCATATCCATTTCTTCTCCTTTTAATCCTTCTGGAGGACAAATATATCTCGTTCCTCTTAAATAAAAATTATCTTCTTCTTCTAAAGTTTTAGTTAAATGAATTCCACTTAAAATTGCTTTATAACCATTTTTACCATTAAATGATAATAATATATTTGATGGTTTTATATCTTTATTAATTAATTGTTTTTCATTTAATAATTTAAAGGAATTTGATAAATCTGATAAAATTTTATGAATTTCTTTTGTTGGAAGTCCTCTTGGATACATTTTTACAAAATCTTCTAATGTTCCCCCATAATAATCTCGAATAATATACCAATTATCTTCTGTTTCCATTTTGTTTATATAATTAATTATATATTCTGATTTTAATGAATCCAAATATTTCAATTCATTTTGATGAACTACTGTTGATTGTTTTTGATTTTTTGAATATTCTTTTATTGCTACTATTTTATGATCTTTTTTTGAGCTTGCTTTATAAACAGTTCCATATGAACTATTTCCAAGATGATTTAATTTTATATAATCCTTCCAAATTCCATATTGCTCTTCCATATTTATATCAAAAAAACAAAAAAATCTTTAAATAAATTATAATTAATATAGTTAATTTTTATAAATGTAATAAAAATTAATGAATTAATCATAAATAATTATTTTTTTATTTTTTAATTTATATAATAATGAAAAATGATTCTTATTTTATAAATGAACAATATCACAAAAATTATTTTAATAATGATGAATATTCAAAAATACAAAAACAACAAATTTTTGCCCAACAACAAAGAGAAGATTACCAAAACTACATGAAAAAAAAGCAAGATTATATTCAAAATATGTATTATGATAAAAATATATTAAACTCTCCAATAAAAATAACAGATAATAAATTTAACACAAATGAACAACCAACAATAAATAACCAAAATATAAACATTCAATATACTGAAAATCCATATTTAAAATATCAAAACAACCAAAATTATAATAATAACAGAAATACATTAAAAAATAATAATATAATGAATTTAGATTATAAAATTCAAAATTTATATAATAAAACACCATATAATGAAAATAAAGAAATATCCAAAAATTCAATAATACAAAATAATGAATTAAATAAAAAAAATGAATATGAAGAATATCTTCAAAAAATAAAATCAAATGAAAATTTAAAATATAAAAATTATTATCAAATGCAAAGTATAGGATCATATCCAGCTCCGAAAATTTTTCCAGAATTATATGCCCCAAATATGGATATTATAAATAAATATGCAAAAGAAATGGAAGATAAAAGAATAAAAAAACAAATTGCTTTTGAAGAAATGCAATTACCATTATTACAACAAGGAAAATATTTATCACCTTTAATTAAACCTATTCCAAAAACTAATTTAAAACCTGGAGAATTACCATTTGATAGAAGATTAGAAGAAAGACAAGAATATTTAGAAAATAAAATGAAAAATAATGCTACTTATGCTAATTTAACTCATAGAATGACTAATAGTTCTGCTTTGAAAACTATTCCTTTAAGACCTATTTGTGATAGTGATAAGGAAAAAATTTATCAAATGCAATTAAAAGAAGAAAAAATGAGAAGATATAAAGAAACTTTAGATGAACAAATTAGAAATAAACCTTTTAATTCTTATTCTAAAGAAAATAATGATTATAGAAGAGAAATTCCACCTGATCCTTTTTCTAGAGGATATTTAAATGTTAATACTAATTCAAATATTGTTAATAATACAATATTAAATAAATAAAATTATATATTTTAAATAAATCTGAAAAAAAAATTATATAAAATAAAAATGTTTTCAAATTCTACTATGAACAAATTAAGCATAATAAATGGATTAATTTCTCAAATTGCTATGACATTTATAAGTAATGCATTAACTTCAGTTCTATCATTATTATTATCAAATATTGTTCATCCACAAAAAGATAATGAAGCAGTTTCAGTTGAAATTTTTTCAGTAATGAATTACTTTAATAAAAAAAGTTTTGCTTCAATATCAAATTTATTTATTCCAACAAGTATTTTAGGAGCATTATTTATAAGATTATATGGTATGAAAAAGTAAAATAAAAATTATTATTTAATATAATTAAAAAAAAATAGAGTTCAAATAGTAACATGTTTATTACAATCAATATGTTTAATTTTATTATCAATAATAAATGGATTAAGACAAAATATATTTTATTTAACTTTATGTTGGTTAATTTTCATATTTGGAATAGGTGCAGTATCTCAAATATCATTAAGAAATGCAGCATTACATTTTAGACAATATCAAGGAACAATTGCAATGAGTTTAGTTATATTTGGTGATTTATTTATTACAGTTGTTGGTTGGATTTGTCAACATTATCAATTTCCTACTAATAATAATAGGAAAATAGATGATTTAATTACTGTATTTTTATTATATTTAATTCCTATGTGGATTTCTCTTTTTATTACTTTTTATGCTGATTTTGAAAAAGATCCTATTGATGATACACAACAACAACAAATTACACTTAGTGAATATATTGATGAACTTAAATCAATTTATAAATATGAGAATTTAGCTCAGACTATGTTAATAGAATTTGGTATTACTATTTTATCATATTTTCTTGTTCAAATTATTTTTAGTTATTCTGATTATTTTTCAGAAACATCAAATCATTGTTTACATTTAAATAATTATAATAATCTTCAATTAATAAGAAATATTTCTTGGTTTGGTTGCATTGGTTTTGCATTGTTAATAGATAAAGGTTTATCATTTAAAACATCAATTAGATTTATAAACTTTGCAGGATTAATATTAGGAGTATTAACAATAATATCATCAATTATTAAAGAATTTTTAATATCAGACTTTCTAACTTATATTCAAATTATATTTATAATTCAATATATTTTCATATGTAGTTTTTATTCAGCAATTTTAGGAAAAACTTTAAAAATTTTCACTCCAGCTAAAATGATGGAAGTAACAGGATATATAGGAATAGCACCTGCTGTAGTAAAAATAATAAGAATGTTATTTGAAGAATGTTTCGGATTGCTATTAGGAAATGAAATAAAACAAGAAATAAATAAACATTGTGATAAAATTGATAATACTAAATCATATACTACATTTGGTGCTTGGATTTATTATCATTTAAAAAAATCTAGTATTTTTTATTGTTGTTCTGGAGTTATTTCTATTTTATTAAATATTTATGCTATTTATTATATTAAATTTGTTCCTGAAACTGAAGTTCCTTTTGATAAAGCAAGTATTAAAGATTTGGAACAAAAACCTGAAGATGTTTATACTTCTGAAATTAAGTTTCAAACTGAATCAAAAAATGAAGATGATGATTAATATTAATTTTTATATTTAATAGTTAAAAAATTTTTTTTTAAAGTTTTTTTATTTATATTTTACTTTTTATTTAACAATTTAAAATTATATTAATATCATATTTAATTAATTATTTATTACTTTTTTTATATTTCGTTTCTTTGATTGAAATCTTCTATTAATTCTCTTTGACAATTTGGGCAGAAAAAATTATTTTTTGATAATTTATTTTTTACTACCCATTTTACTAAACATTGATAATGAAATACATGATTACAATTTAAAATTGTTACATTATTAAAATTTTGAAATCTTAAATTACACATATAACATTCTTTATTTGATTCATTAATATGTTCAACATATTTTGTAGGAGAAAAAAAGATAAAATTTTGAATTGAATTTAATTTATTTTGTTTAGGATCAACTTTCATTTTACGATATAATACAATAAAAACAAATAAAAAAAATAAAAAAATAAACAAACCAACTCCAATTAAAGTATAAAGAGAGACTTTATTTAATGAGCTTTGTTTAAATAAAATAAATTGATAATTAATAGTAAAAGGATTATTAAAATAATTTTCAGGAGTATGAACATAAATTTTAATTTGTTTAACACCAACCATATTAATTTCATAATCTTTATCATTAGAAACAACAATATATCTTGAATATAAACCATAATTATAAACAATACCAATATTAATATATTTATAATTTTTAGTAATATTTAAAGTAAACATACTATTTTCTCTATTTTGAGTATTTTCAATTGTAAATAAACATAATAAATTAGGTAAACTATATTTATTTCCAATTATTGATGCATGAATTGAATTAATTGTATTATTATTATCATCTATTATTAATTCTTCTTTATTACAAAAACTAATCTTTGCTAAATTACTTTTTGGTTCATATTGACAACTTGAAAATATATTTTTTAAATCAAATGAATGTGAATATGGTCTATAATTAAATATTGGATTACATGTTTTTGATATTTGATTCCATTGACAATATACATATTCAAAAAATGTAAATGAACAATTATAACAATCTGTTATATCTTGACATGGTTTTAATTTAAAATTTGAATTCATTTTTGATATATTTAAAATTGATAAAAGTGGATTTGTTGGATTTATTGTTTGTTCATATGGAATTGTAATGATTACATTATTTAAAATTAAAAAAAGAAAAATTTTCAATAATAATTTTTTCATTTGAAAAAATTTTAATATTTAATATACTAAAATAAATTTTTACTCAAATGATAACTAAACAAAAGATAAAATATATTCCAAATAATAAAATAAAAAAAAGAGTAGCATCATCAAATTCACCATCAGTAAAATATGTTCAAATAAAAAAATCATTAAAAGAAACATCAAAACATAAATATAATTCATTAAATAAAAGTAGAGAAAGATCTATTAATCGTCAATTTCCACATACTGGTTTAAATAGTTTATTAAATCTTTCTCATATATCTTCAATTCCAAATAATAAAATGGTTATTAAAAAAAATAATTGTGATAATTCTTTGAATTCTAGTTCAAATTTTATTAATAGTAGTTTTTCTATGCAAAATTCAATGATGATAAATAATAAAAATAAAAATTCGACTAATAAAAATAATAAGATTTCAAATAATATTGTTATGATGAAAAATACTAGTATTCATAAACCAAAAAAAATTTTAAATTTAAATACTGATTTTAATATATCTAGAAATTCTTGTAATAATAATTATATTATTACTGATGATTATAATATTAAAAATAATAATAAAGAAATTTTGAGAAATAATTTTTTATTAAAAAATAATTCTAATAATTATATTATAAATAATAATAATAATATTGAAATATTACCAAAAAATAATAATGAACATAAAAAATTTATTTCAACTGTTGATGATTCAATTATTAATATAATAAATGAAAATCAATCAACAAATAAATTTTCAGAACTTGAAGAGAAATTAAAAATAAAATTATCTGAAAATAAATTAAATAATAGAATAATAACATATAATACTTATAAAAATATTTTTGAAGAAGCTATTAAAATTTTACCAGAAAATCAACAAAATTTATTTAATATAATATTAAATGGATATCAAAATATTATAATAGGATATTCAAATGATGAAAAAAATATAAATGAACAAAATGAGAATTATAAAAATATAATTAAAACATTAGAAAAAGAAAATTTTGAAAATAAAAAGAAACTTCAAAATAAAGAAACAGAAATAAATGAATGGAAAAAAAAGATTAGATTTTTTTTAGAAAAATCTCCAGAACAAATAAGTAAAAGTACAAATGCTTCTGTAATAATAACATCATCAGATAAAGAAAAAGAGAAAGAAAATGAGAAAATAAAAGAAAGAAATTCAATAAATGAAGAAAGGAAAAGATATATTGAAGGATTAAATAAAAAAAATATAAAAGATTTAGACGCTTTATATTTTTATGATAAAGTTTGTATGAGATGTCATTCTAAATCACCTTTAAAAAATAATAAAGGAGAAATTATTCCTATTCTTGATTTTAATTTTGAGAAAAAAAGAACTAAAAGTAAAATGAAAAATAATTATAAGAATGATAATAATAGTTTTATTCAAAAAGTTGCTATGAGTTTTAATTTAAAATAAAAATATGAAATAATATATTTTTTGTAAATAAAGCTATATGTATTGTTAAGAGTATTATTTATTTTATTATATAATTATTTTAAAATTAAAATTACTTGAAGATTATTTTTTTGAAAAAAATATATATATATTAAAAATAAGTTATAAGTGATTTTAATGTTTTTTTTATTTAAAAAAATAATGAAAAATATAGATAGTCCTAATTCTTCAGAAAATAAAGAAGATTTAATTTCAACTGATATTTTTTATACTGAAAAAAATAATGATATAAAAGAAATAAATAGAGATAGTATTAATTTTGAATTAACATCTTCTAAAGTCTCTCAAAGAAATTTGAAAAGAAAAAATACAATTGTTCAAACTACTAAAATTGATGATAATAAAGAAATATTTTTAAAAAAAATAATTAGATTAAATAATATTTATTCATTTACTAAAAAAGTTGGAAATTTTTATTCTCAAATATTAAAAAAATTCTTTGATTCTTATTATGGAAAATTAAATTCTTTTGTAAATAATGAAATAAAGCCTTTTATAAAATATTTTAAAGAATTAACAAATGTTTATTCAAATTTTTCATTAGAATTATCAAAAATATCAAATTTATTACCAAATCAAAAAGATGATTTAATTTTAGGTCAAAATTTAATAGAGATAATATCAAAAACTAATTCTTCTTTTGAAAAAATTTTAAATGAATTATCATCTAATTTAAAAAAGAATTCATTATCAATTTCTGTTAATAAATATGATAATTTAAATATACAATTAGAAGAAAATAATAAAAAAATATTTAAATTAATTTGGGAAATTGAACATAGATTAATTAAATTAGATAATTTATATGTTAAAAATTATAAAACAGATTTTGAAAATTTTAAAATGAAATTTAATGATGAAAATATTGAAAATGAAATAATATTAATGAATGATTTTATAATGATTGAACATAATTTAGTTTCTTATTGTAATAAAATTTTAAAAAAAATTGAATTTTATATAAATGAAATATTAAATATTAATAGTAATTCAAATAAAGATTTTAAAGATTATGTTTTATTTATAAAAAATAATTTTGAAATTTTTAAAAATAATATTTTTTTCAATTCTGAAGTTAATTTATCAATTGAATTAAATGAAGAAATAGATTTTGATTTTGAAAAACAATTATCAATACAAAATATATTAAAAAAACATAAAGATTTAAATAATATAATTAAAAAATTTCAACATAATTTAATTCAAAATGATTTTATGAAAGATAAATTAATATATGAAGATTCAAATTTTAATATAAATAATTATGAAACATTTAATGACTTTATTACATTTATGTTAAAATTAACACCAAAAAAAATTTCTATAGAATATAATGATTTAATTGAATTTAAAGCTCCTTGTTTAAGAGATGCAGGAGTATTTAAAGGATGGAGAAATTGTTTTATTATTATTACAATACAAAAACATGTTATTATATTTGATGAAGAAAGAGATATCAAAGATGATAATATTAATATGAATAAATTATTTGTTATATATAATCAAAATTTAATTAATGTAGAAAAGAAAACATTAAAAAAATCAAAATTTATTATTTGTATTTCTGAAATGAATATAAAAGAGAAAAAAAGTAAATTTATGCAAATTGATGCCATTGATGAAGAAAATAGAAATAATATTATTAATGCAATTTGTTTATCAAAGTTAAGGAAAATATCAACTAATTCAAAATATTAAATATATAAATTTTTATATATTTATTTTTTGTAAATTTTTTATTAATAAATTAATATTATGGAAAATAGAAATATTAATCTATATAATAAAAAATTAAAAAAATCAAAAATTACAATTTCAATTGAAAGAAATGTTGATAAAATAAATATTATATGTAATTTCCCTGGTTATAATAAAAAATTAACATTAAATAAGAAAATAATTAATAAAAATAAAATAATTCATTCAATTGATGTTTTTCTTCCTCCAGGAAAATATTTATATCAATATGAAATAAATAGAAATATTGAAATTGATATAAAAAAGCCAAATAATGGACAATATAATATAATTAATGTTTTAGATAGCATTATAAATGATGAAAAAGATAATAGTAATAGTAAATATATAATAGATGATAATTCAATAATATATAATTCATCTTCTTTATATTATCCTGAAAATAAATTAGAAAAGAATAAAAATAATGTATTTAATGAAACTTCAAATTTAAGTGAAACAATAATTAATACAGATGAATATTCAATATATTCATATAATCATAAACAACCTAATTCAAAAACGTTAACAAATTTAATTGAACAATCTAAAAATAATAATATTTTACAAAGTTCAAAAAGTATTAATAATGATAATTCAAATAATTTTAGTATTAAAGGTGAAAATAACATTCAAACTTTTGAAAAAAATAATAATTCTATATTTGTTGATAAATCAATTGATAATATTAATTATAATAATCAATGTATTATTGTTTATCATTTAGGAGAAGATTATTTAGTTCCTATTTATTTAATTGAAGAAAAAAATGATGTTGTTAAATTAAAATATATTGATATTAATTCTGAAATTTTAGTTAAAAAAGAAGATATTGTTTATAAAAAAATTGATAATTTTTTATCATATGGGAATTTGACAGAACTTAAAAATTTAAATGAATATTCAATATTAAAAAATATTCAATTTAGAATTAAAACAAATAGACCTTTTATCTTTGCAAATAATTTATTGATTTTATTTAATTTTTGTGATAATTATTGTAATAATAAAGAAAGAGATTTTTTTTTATATGATTATTATATTAATTATAAACAAAATACTCTTTTTTTAATAACTGGTCAATCTCAATCATATATACTTAAATATTTAATTAGAATAAATCATAAATTGAATTGTCAAAATATTAAAGATATTAATATATATTTTAAGATATTTGATAAAGTAAAAATGGAATTTTTATTATTTATATCAAATAAAATTAATATTATACCTGTTTTTACAAATAAAATTCAAAAGAATGATTTGTATTTAAATAGTATAATTTTTGGAGAAAACAATAATATCTCTAGAAATAAAAAAATAAATTTTCCTATTTCAATAATATCAAATATTATAAAAAATAAAAATATAATTGAAATAATAAAACAAATATATAAAACTCATCCAGGAGAATATTATATTATTATTTTATTATATGAATTTTTAAATAAAAAAGATAAATTCAAATATATATTTAAATTATTTATACTATCTTTTATATTATTTTATAATCAATATATTCCTCAATATAAAAATTTATCTGAAAAATTACCTTCTTCAAATCTTATATTTTGTTCAAATATATTTATAATTTATTTATTAATTGAAATAACTCAGTGTTTAAATGATGAAATTTTACAAAACAATATTAATGATACACAAAATGTTTTATCTTTTTTTAATTTCTACAAACAAGATAAAAATGATTCATATATTAATATTCAAATAGAAAAAATAATTTCCTCTTTTATCAATGAAGAAAAGAAAAAATATGATTTTCTTTATCAAATATCAAATATAGACTTTTTAATTAACTTTGAAAAAAATTTGAAAAAAAATGAAGAAGAAATCTTAATAAATCTATTTAATGATTTAGAAATTAAAGAATTAACTAATAATTATATTTCTTTTTTATCAAATAAATTTAATAATGCAAAAAATATTATAGAAACAATTGAAAAAAAAAATTTTAATTTTGTTAATCAAATTTATAATTACAATTTTGATAATTTTGACAGTTTTATTCAAAATGAAAAAAATATTCAAACTTTTTTTCAATATTCTCAATTAATAGAATATATTAATTTATATAGAAAACAAAATAAATATTATAAAGAATTATTGATATCTAATTTTTTTAAATTTTTTTTACCAATATTATCAGATATTGATGAAATATATAATCCAAAAAATGATAAAATATATATATCAAAAATTAGAAGTTATATAAATGAACTTCAGTCTTTCCAAAAAATTAATGAAAATTTTTTAATTACTAATGATAAAATTATGATAAATTTTAAAACATATGAAATTTTACTTTTACTTTTATTTTCTTTAATAGAAGAAAAAATTAAAATAATTCAAAAAGTTTATCTTAAAAAAACAAAAAATATTGAATTACAAAAATTAATAAAACAAACAATTCTTATTCAAAAAATATATAAAAGACATTTATTCGAAATATATAATTCAAAATCAAATACAGGAAAAATAAATTTAATATTAAGAAAATATAAGGGAAATGATCCAATGATAATATTATTAATTATTAATGCTCAAAATACAATAAAAAAATTAAAAAAAGAAAATGAAGAATTAAAAAAAAGATTAACTCTTTCATCAAATAGAAAATTAAAAAGTAAAAGTTTTCAAATGACAAATTCACCTATTTTACTTCAGAAAAATATTGGTCCAGATGAAAATAATTCAACTCAAAATGAAATAAACGAATTAAAAAATAAAATAAACCTAGCAAGAAATGAATATAAAAATTTAGTAAATATCATATCTCAATACGAAGAAAAATTAACCAATTTAATACAAATAGTAAATTCAAATGAAGAAATAAAAGAAATTTTATCTCAAAATGGAATAGAAATAAATTAATAAAAAAATATAAAAAAATTAATTATAAATAAATTATTATTAATTAAATTTCTTAATTAAAAAAAATTTAATAAAAAATTTTATACATTTGAACACCATCTACATTATCCTTAAAATCTTTCCTATTAAAATGATAGGAAATTTTAATATTTAAAGAACCCATTTCTTCTTTAGAATTATTATCAACTGAACAACAAATAGAACCTTTTAAAATATCACCTTTATTAACTTTAACATCATTTTCCTTATAAAAAATAGTATGTTTCCATTTAGTAAGTTGATTATAAGGACTTGTAGTAAATTTAATTTGATTAGGAACATTATTAAATTCAACATCAAACCAAGAAGCCAATCCACTCATATAATCATTTCTAATAAAAATTAATTCATATTCATTTGAAAAATTTAAATCTTCTTCTTTAATATTATATATATCAATAGTGTAAATTGGACAAATTGTAGAAATTATTGATTCTTTATTAAAAGAATCTATTAATGGACTTGTGTAACTTATATTTTTTATACATGACATATCTATTCCATAAACATTATTCCAAAGAGAAAATTTTTCATTTTTATAATTTTGATCTTCTAAAGCTGAAATATATAAAGTTGCTTTATCTGGGAAAATTATTCCATTATTTTCTGTTAAGAAATTATCTCTTGCATATATTACTTGTTTAATAAATGAATTTTGTAATAAAAAATATCCCATCCAATTACATATTATAATATCAATTTTTTTATTTTGTGGTAATTTAAAATTGTATATATCACATGATATTACAGTTATTATATTTTCTAAAAAATTATGTTTTACTATTTCTTTTTGGTATTTTGATAATGTTTCATTTGGTTCTAATGAATATACTTTTTTTGCTCCTACTTTTGCTGCTATTAAAGAATTTAATCCTATTCCACTATTAATATCTAAGACTATTTTATTATAAAAAAGATCACTATTTATTTCAATTGCTGCTTTAAATGATAATGTTATTATTTTTTCATTTATATTATTTGATATTTCTGATGGATATATATATTTTCCATTATTATTTATTTCTATTTGTTTTATATAATCTTGTTCGTTAAACCATTTTTCTTTTTCATGTGGTTTAAAACCTTCTTCATTAGCATTAATCACAGTTTCATTATCTTCATCCATAAATAAAAATATTCAAAAAA
>Ga0256407_10005213_pt1 | contig 21017 bp, 6 predicted proteins | sample RumenRJG_04DNA_FD_193489 | JGI IMG/M metagenome (GOLD analysis project Ga0256407, IMG submission 193489) | Bovine rumen microbial communities from Lethbridge, Alberta, Canada - RJG_04 | ecosystem: Host-associated > Mammals > Digestive system > Stomach > Rumen | place: Canada: Alberta | collected... | reverse complement strand
TTTTTTTTTTTTTTTTGGTTTTTTTTTTTTTTTTTTGACTTTTTTTTGTTTTGGTGGGTTTGAATTGAATTTGTATTTTGCCTGTTTTCTTATTTCTTTTTTGAAAAATTGAGGATATTTTTTTTTTGTAATTTTAAGTTAAAATATTTTTTTTTATTTCTTTTATTATTTTAAATTAATAATTTTTAATAAATTTTTTTATTATTATGTTTTCATTAAAACATAAAAGTATTCAAAGTGGATTTTTATTACAAAAAGATGTTTATACAACTAATTTATTATATGAACATAATAAATTTCCTATATTACCGACAAAAAATCTTTTCCCATTTAGAAATTATGATTTTTATAAAAAACAAATGGATTTAAAAAATTCATTTACAATTTTAAATCATAATAGAAGTGTAAAATGTTTATTACCGAAAAAAAAAATTACAAAATTAAAATTTCCTTTACCTAAACCAGAAATGTCAACAAGAATTGATTTTTATACTCATTTACAAGGGAATATAAGATTAAAATATATGGAAGATGATTTAAATATTTCTTCTAGAAGAGGAAAAAGAATTGAATATTTTTTTAAAGAAGAAGAACCTAGACAAATAATTTTTGATGAAAATAATTTGAATCATAGATATAAAAATCTTTTTCAAAAATATACATCCAAAAGTTTAAGTTATACTCCAAAAAGGAGAAATATGTCTTTTTCATATAATAAATTTTTTCCAATTAGAAAAAATATTGAATTAATAAATAAACATTTAAAAGAATTAAATAAGAAGAAAAGTGTTATTGCAAAGGATTCAATATTATTTAAAACACAAATTAAATCTTAATTTTTATTTTTTTTAACTTTTTATTATCTAAAAAATATTCAATTGAGTTTTTTAGTCTGTTTTATGGTGATTCAAATTATTAAATTTTATTAAAATATATATATTCAAATATTAGTTACAATTAAGTTTTTGATAAATATATAATTTTTAATATAAAATTTTTATTTTATTATTTATAAAAAATTAAAATACCTCAATATATATTTAAAGATTAATTAAAAGTAAATTTCTTAGTTAACTATTTTTTTAAATTATTTTATCATAAAGAAATTTCTTAAAAATAAATGGAAAAAAGTGAAACAATTCCAGATCCAAATCAAGAGATATTTAAAATATATTTAATATTATCTCCAGAAATTTTAAAAATTAAATATGAACAATTATCAATTAACAAAGATTTTCAAACATTCATTTGTGAAAAAATATTTCCTGCTACTAATAATATATGTGAACCTTGTTTATTATCTTCTTCATATAATATAAAAGAATTAAATAATACAAATAATAAAGAATTTTGCATTTATTATTCAGATGCATATAGTTCAGATAAATATATATTAAATTCAAATGATAATTTCCTTTTTGATGTAAAATTCAAAATGATTAAAGAACCAACAAATTATATAATCCCAAAATGTATAAATCTTTCAGGAAGAATTCAATATAAATATTTTTGTGAATTTCTTAAAGAAAATAAGCTTCAATCATCTTATGTCAAAAAAAATTTAAATAGAGATGTTATGAAACTAATTTCAAAGAATAAGACAATTGATTTTGCATTTTATTTAGATATTTTTAAAGAAGTATTTACCACTGATTATGTAAAAACTCTTTTATCTTATTTTAAATCAGATAAAATTATTATGAAAGATAAAATTGATTCCAAAACACATTCTGCTGTTTTGAAATTAATTTATAAAAAATCATATAAAGTTCTTGATTTAGTTGTAGGAAACAAGAAAAAAAATTTTGCAGAAAAACTTTATTTATTTATTATATTTTATTATTATAATGTTTTACCTAATGAATTCCAATCAATAATGAATGAAAAAATTAAAAATTATAACAATGAATTTGAAATCAATTTAATTGATTTATTTTTCAAAAATGAAATAATGTTTAAACCAAATAATGATAATAATATTATATTTATGTTTAATTTTATTCAATCATATGAACAATTAAATTGTCTTTTAAAAAAATTTAAGGAATTTTCTAATTGGTTAAAAATAATTGAAAAAAATAAAGAAATAATTTATCAATATTTAAAAAAGGACAACAATAATATAAAAATAGATGATTGTCAATGTAAACCAAAAGAAAATGAGTTAAATGATATATTTACTATTGTAAATAAAATTGAAGAATATTCAAAAAAAATTAATTATAAAATTTTAATTATTCCAGATAATTTTTATGAAATAATTTTATCTAATTGTGGTAATAATATTGAAAATTTAAATAAAATAAAAGAAATTTTATTAAAATCAAAACATTCAGAAAAAATTATACTTGAAATAGAAGAAAAATATCATAATATTTGTGAAAATAAAATATTGAATGATAAATTAATAAATCTTGAAATGTTAGAATGTTTAAGTAAAGATCCTTATTATCAAAAACCAAATACAGAAAAAATGTATAACAATAAAAAAAATATTATTTTCATTTTAGAAAGGATTAATTTTTCTAAATTAAGTAAAAATAATGATGATGAAATTAACAATTTTTTTCATATATATCATAAAATAAATTTTGAAAAAATTCTTCCACTTCAATCATATATTGAATTAAATAAAGGATTAGTAAATAAAATTAAAAATTTTGATGATTTTCAATTTGTTTTTAATTTTGTTAATTTTGAAAAAAAAATTCAAGACATTTTAAAGTTTGTCCATGAAAAATTAAAACATTTATTACAAGAATCTAAAGGTCGAAGTAAAAACACACAATATATTTTAATTAGTTATATTACAATAAATATAAAAATAGGAAATAAAAATTTTATTAAAGAAATTATAAATGAAATAGATAAAATATTAAACCCAGATAAATCAAAAGAAATTATTATAAAAACTTATAATATGATAGATAATAATGACAAAGAATTAAGTCAATTTTTATTAAATATTTTTGAAAAAGATTTAATCAATGCTAATGTTGATACAATAACACTTCTTTTAGAAAAAGTTGAAAAAAAAAATTTAAGAGAATTAATTAAAAAATTTAATCCCTTAATTATGAAAGATGAAGATATTTATAAAGAAAAAGATACTGAGAAATATAAAATTTATAAATTTATGAAAGAAAGTAAATATTTTGATGATAATAATTTAAAAGATTTAGATTACATTAAATTAACTAATAATCTAATTAAAAACATTTATAAAGATTTAAAGGGATATAATATAGATTTTACAAATTGTACAAATATATATAATCTTGAAATAAAAAATGATAAAACAATTTTAAATAGACTATTATTATTATTTGATGAAAATAATATAAAAGAATTGTATAAAAACATTTTAAATGGAATAAAATCATTATTACAATCAAAAAAAGATATAAAAGAAATTTTATTATTCTTAATGGCTTTTTATCCTTCTTGCCAAGATAAACCACAAATTACAAATTTAAATAAATCTATTTCAAATAGTAAATTAAAAGATTCTATAAAATATAAAAATGAAATAAATAAATATACCCAACGTTATAGAGATTTAGCAGAAAGTTATAATATGTTTAAATTTTCAAATTTTTTTAAAGCAATATTCCAAGATTCAAAAGGGGAAAATATTGAAATAAAATTAAACAATACAAAAAAATCATTTGAAACACTTTCAAATTTATTTGATCAAACTAATTTTAATATGATTAAACCTGATATATTCCAATTAATTTTAAAATCTATTAAAAGAAAAGATAGTCTCAAAAAAGAAATGGATTTTTTGAAAAAATATTTTAAAATAGAAAAAAATACAGAAAGGATTGAAGAAATATTAATATTACTTGCATCTAAGAATAAAATGTTATCTACATTAAAAGGATTAAAATATTTATTTAAAAATTTTGAAATTAAAAAAGGAGAATTTACAAATACAATTAATAAAATTTTAAATTCTTTAAAAAATGAGCTTCCTTTAAATGAATTATCAAATATCATAGACTATTTACAAAAAGTAAAAATAGATGTAATGAGTCAGTCACCACATATGTTAGTATTAAATTTATTAACAAATAAAAATGATTTTCTACCATTTATAAAAGATAAAACTATAGATGATATGAGAAATTTGGCTGAATTTGTTGGAGAAGATGATAATAGTTCACTTAAAGCAAGTGATATTCAAGATTTTATAAAATGTATTGATTTTATTGTTGAATTAAGGAAATTTACCAATTTAATTGATATAGAATTTTTTCAAAATCTTATTCAATTAACAAATAAATTTAAAAATATTGAAGGATATTTAACGAAAGTCAATCAAAATTTTTATGAGATTAAAGAACTATATACTAAGAATATTGATAAATCAGAATTTACAAAACAAAAAGTTAGAGATATTTATAACTCTTCATTTTTTAATATTGAAAATAAAAATGGAATATATATATGTTATGTTACTGTTATTGATAAAAATAAAAATGAGAAAAAATTCAATTTTGATGAAGTATTAGAAGTAAGAGATAGGGCACTTTTAAAAAAAAAAGATGATGACAATAAAGATAATTTTTTTGAACTTGCTCATAAATTTTCATCTTTAATAAATAATATTGAAAAATTAATAGATTTTGTTAATGAAATTAATGAAAAAGGATATCCTGAGGATATGAAATATAAAATATCAATTAATCGTGGAGTAGCAAAAATTAATGGCAATGATATTTCACAAGATATAATAAAAATAAGAGAAATATTAACAAGACAAAATATTTTACAAAAAGATAATTATTTAAATTGTTCATTAATTAGATTTTTATATGGAAAGGAATTTAGTTTATTTACAAAATATTTAAAATATAAAAAAGGAAATATAACACATATACTTCAATATATAACAAATAATAATTATAAGGAAATTAAATTTAAATATAAGGATTCGGGGGATATAATAAAGGATTCTTTAATTAATTCAAATCAATATCTAATTAAATTATTTGATGAAATTAATATAGATCAATCTGATATATATCAAAATAATCTTTTAAAAAAGGATGATTATAAAGGATTAAAATCATCTTATTCTTCAAAAGAATCAATAGAAAAGGATGTAATAAAAATTTATAAAATTTTAACTGGAAATATACCATTACCTCAAACTTTATTATATTGTAATGAACAAACATCCTCAGTAGAAGTTACAGCATTTTTATATAGAGCAATATTATGTGAATACAAATCACTTTTTGTAATAATGAATATTGAACAATTACAAGTCCAAATATGGCAAGATATTTTAGATATATTAAATAGTATTTTTATTGAAAATAGAAAAAATATGGTTTCTTGTTTATTATTTGTTTATTATGATATGGCATCTGCAATAATTCAAGAAATTAAAAAAATAAATGGACATAATATTTTAGATATTCCAAATTTAGATGATAAAGATATTATTTTTAATAATGATGATATTCAAATTATTTATTCTGATGCTTGTGGGGTTGGTAAATCAACTTATATAAAAGAATTTATTAAACTATTGCAAAAAAATTATATTTATTTCCCAGTTGGTGGTGAATTCACTAGAGATGAAGTAATTGAAAGATTAAAAGAATTTAAATATAATTCAAAATCAGTTATTCATCTTGATTTATATGATACTAATAAAGTTAATTTAATGAAAGAATTTTTATTTTCTTTATTAATTACTAAATGGTATTCTAGAAATGAAAATATTTTTTATTTAGGAAATAAAGTAAATATTATGATTGAAATTCCATATGGTTTTGTAAATTATATGATGAAATTTCCTATTTTAAATTTATTTAAAAAGAAAATTATTTCAATTAAAGAATTACCTAATTTAAAAATTTCTGATAATATTACTTCTAATATTCAAATTGTTTGTAATTATCTTAAATTTTTTGATGAGAACAAAATTAATAAAGCTAATGTTTATATTAAAGGAATATCAAATGAAAAAGATAAAAATATGTTACAAGCACAAAGTTTAGATCAGCAAACATGTCAAAATTTATTAAATAAATTTTTTCAAGTTGAAAATTCAAATTATTATCAAAAATTAAGTTTTATAAATATAATAGCATCTCAATTAATTTTATTTACAAATAATGTATATTTAGATGCTGGACAAATAAATCAAATTGCAATAGCCAAAAATCAAAAAGAATTATTAAAAATAAGAAGTTTTATGATTGAAGCTTTAATTAAAAATACTGAGCATTTCACAAAAGGTGCATATACAAATTTAATTCAAAATCAAGTTTTTACTCAAAATAGACAAAGTGGAAAATATGATGAAGAAAAAGATTTAGAAGAAGCAATAAAAAAATTAGAAAATAAAGAAATTATTTCATATAAACAAATTAAACCTAGTTTAATATTTTCTAATTTAGATGGTGTTAGTTTGAGTATTATTACAAATTGTAAAAAAACTGAACCTGAATATCAAAGATTAAGAGAATTATATAATTCAGGTGTAATAGATAAAAAAAAAGAGATTGATTTAATAGATTATCAAAATATTAATCATGAAAAATTCTATGAAGAATTAAACAAAGTTCTAGATTTAAATATTCCAACAGGATTAGAAAAAAATCAAAAAAATAATAATAAAGAAACAATAAAAAGTATAGTTGGTTCATATGTTTTTACATCAGATAACTTTATAAAAATGATTTTAATTCTTTTTAGAATTCAAGCAAATATTCCAGTAATAATGATGGGTGAAACAGGTTGTGGTAAAACATCATTAATAAGAATAATATCTCAATTATTAAAAAGTGAAATGAAAATATTAAATATTCATGCAGGAATATCTGATAGAGATATAATAGAATTTATGGAAGGTAAAATAAAAGAAAAAAATGATATTAATTTAATTCTTGATAATCAAAATATAGAATTTTTTAAGAATATTGATATTAAACATAAAATTTGGATTTTTTTAGATGAAATTAATACTTGTAATTCAATGGGTTTAATAAGTGAAATGATGTGTAAACATACAATAAATGGTAGAAAAATTGATCCTAGAGTTACTTTTATTGCTGCTTGTAATCCTTATAGAAGTTTGACAAAAAAAATAGAAATTATTGGATTAGTTGCTAAAGAAGATAAAAAAAGAAGAAACTTAGTTTATACTGTTAATCCTTTACCTTATTCTCTATTAAATTATGTTTTTGATTTTGGAAATTTAACTCAGGAAGATGAACTGAAATATATAAAAAGTATTGTGACAAAGACTATATACGAAAGATGTGAAAAAGGTGATATTAATAAAGATGAGTTTGAATTTGCAAGAAATATTTCTGTTGAAGCAATTTCGAAAAGTCAAAATTTTATTAGAGAAAAAAATGAAGCATCTTCAGTAAGTTTAAGAGAAGTTAGAAGATTTAATATATTTTTTGATTTCTTTTATGAATATTTAACAAATAAAAAAAAATATGATTCAGAAAATGATGATGTAAAATCATCATTTATTAATTTATCAAATAAAAACTTTTTATTAGAAGTTATTAATTTATCAATATTTATTTGTTATTATATGAGAATATCAGAAAAAATTATAAGAAATGAATATATAGGTATAATGGAAAAAATATTTAAAAAATCATTTTTAGAAGTACCAAATAGAGAAGAAGAATATATAGCATCAAATGTAAATATTGAACAAGGAATTGCAAAAAATAAAGCATTATTAGATAATTTATTTACATTATTTGTATGTATAAATGCAAAAGTCCCTGTTTTTATATGTGGAAAACCAGGTTGTAGTAAATCATTAAGTGTACAATTAATATACAAATCAATGAAAGGTGAAAATTCAGAAAGTAATTTTTTTAAACATTATCCAAAAATAATAATGAATTCATATCAAGGTTCAAAGACAAGTACATCAAAAGGAGTTTTATCAATATTCCAAAAAGCTCATAATATTATACAAAATATAAAAAAGAGAAAAGAACAAAATAAATATGGTCAAAATAATTATGAAGATAATATAATATCAATGATATACTTTGATGAAATGGGACTTGCTGAAATTTCACCTAATAATCCTTTAAAAGTAATACATTCTGAATTAGAATATGATGATAATATTGATAAAATTGCCTTTATTGGAATATCAAATTGGACTCTTGATGCAAGTAAAATGAATAGAGGAATATTTTTAGCAATTCCAGATCCTGATGAAGAAGATTTACAATTAACTGCTTTAACTATTGCAAAATCATATGATGAAAATTTAAGTGAAAATAATCATGAATTTTTTATAAATTTAGCAAATACATATTATGAATATAAATTAAAATTAAATGTTAATAATAAATTCCAAGAATTTCATGGAACAAGAGATTTTTATAATTTAATTAAAAATGCTAGTAATAAAATATTAACTTTGGATGATTTAGATGATAATTCAATTATTAATGTTGGTGTTGAATGTTTAGAAAGAAATTTTGGTGGTATTAGTAGATTGGAAGGTAATAAAAATTCAATTAGAGTTATTAAGGAAATATTTAAAAAAAGATATGATAATGTTATTCCTAAAAATGAATATGATGTAATGGAATGTATTAAAAGAAATATTAAAGATAAGGAAGGAAGGTATTTATTAGTTATTAGTAAAAATAATATTAGTCCATATTTATTAGGGAATATTTTAAAAGAAATGGGAAATGAATATATTTTTTATATAGGAAGTCAATTTGAAAATGATCAAATAGGAGAATTTTACTCTGTAAAAATATTAAATAAAATATTAACTTGTATGGAAATGGGAAAAGTTCTAATATTAAAAGATTTAGAATCAATTTATCCTTCATTATATGATTTATTTAATCAAAACTTTACAAAAGTATCAAATAAAAATTTTGCAAGAATTGCATTAGGTTCTTCAAATAATGCATTATCTCAAGTTCATGAAGATTTTAAATGTATTATTTTAGTAGATGAAAATGAAATAGAAAAAGAAGAAGCACCATTTTTAAATAGATTTGAAAAGCATATTTTATCATTTGAATCATTATTATCTCCTGAAATAAGACAAAAAGTAGATGATTTATATAATATAATTCATAGTATTTCTAAATTAGCTTATGAAATGTCTCCTAAATTTAAATTTGAATTAGAAAATCAATTAGTTAATTGTGATAAAGAAGAATTTTTAGGAATTGCTTTTTCTAATAAAAATAATGATGAAGATAGTATTCAAAATGAAATTTTAAAAAAAATTGTTCCTACTTTTTCTCAAGATATTTTAGTTGCTGCTAAAACTTCTACTTTTGATGTGAAAAATCCAGGAATTTTAAATCAAATTTTTGATATTTATAATGAAGGGGAACATTCTAATTTATCTAATTTTTTAAAAAAAACTAATTCTCAAATGAATGTTGTTTATACTTTTTCTAGTATTTTAGGAAATATTAAAATTGTTGATAGAGATGAAGATAAAGGAATTTTTAATAATACTTTTAATTTAAAAATTATGAATGATTCTTTATTAAAAATTAATGTGGCAAAATTGAAAAGTGAAAATGATTTAGATAAAGAATTATTAAATTTTGGTGAAAGCAAAATTTTAAATGTTTGTTTATTACAATTTTTACCTAATGATACTGAAAAAATGAATTCTATTAAATTCTATCTTGAAAATTATATTAAAGAAAATGAAAAATTACAATCTAAAATTTTTATTTTTATGGTTCATTTATTTAGAATTGAAAGAGAAATTAAAAAAAATAATATGATGATGAAAAGAAATAATATGTTCCAAAATGAAGAAGAAAAATTAAAAGAAAAAGAAAAAAAAGAAAAAGAAGAAAAAGAAAGATTAAAAAAAATAATAAAAAATCAATCATTAATATCCCATTTAGCAGGATTTAATCAAATATTTATAGATAATTTAAACGGACTTAATGTATCAATAAAAGAAATTTTAGAAATAAAAAATGAAGAAGTTTTTGCAATAAAAGAATTAATTAATATTGAAACTGAAATAAATGAAAATATATTTAATTCATTTTCTTCAATAAAATACAATTTCAAAAATAAAATTGATAATTTTAATAATCAAGACTATCAAAAAAAACTAACTGAAAAAATAATAATTAATGAACAATTCCAAGAAAAAATAAAATCAATAATTGATAGAGAAATAATAAACTCAGAAAATATAGCACTAGTTTTATTTAAAGATCCAAATGGTTTAAAAAAAGATGATATAGATTTCATAACAGGAATAAAAAATTTCCAAATCCATACAATAAAAATGATATTAACAAAATTAATAGTAAAATGTGAAAGAGATCAAGTTTTATCATTTTTAATAAATGAAAATAATAATAATGATAAATTCTTAGTAAATTGTTTTAATAAATATTTTGATCAATTAGAATTAGGAGATGAAAAACCAAGTTTAGAAATGAATAGTAATGATGTTCAAATATTAATGGGAATGTATATTCCTGGAATTAAACCAATTTTTGAAAATATTATTCAATATGTTAATGAATTAAAAGAAGAATTTTACTTAAATGAAGATACTATTAGAAATAGTTTTAATGAAGATGAAGAATTAGAAAAAGAATTAAGTGATTATAATACAAAATCAGAAATTTTAATTAATAAAGTTGTTGTTGAATTTAAAAAATATGATATTTTTAAATATTTTGAACAATTAGAAAAAGAAAAAACAGAAGAAAATGAAAATGAATTTGAATTTAATGTTGAAAAAATTTATAAAGATTATTTTACTATTTATTTAGGAAATTTATTTAATGGTTATAATTATTCTCAATTTTATTTAGTTTTAAATACTTTAGTAGAAAAAAAATTTGGAGAAAGAAAAGAAAATTTAATTAAAGATTTATCAAAGACAATATTATGGATAGAAAGTTATTCTAAAATTATTTATATGATTTTAGAAATGTTTAATAAGATTCAATCATATAAAGAAAATTTATTTGAAATTATAATTGAAATTATTGATGATAATCAAATTAGTTTTGAAGTTTCTGAAAGAAATCCAAAATTTAAAAAAATGATTAATTTTGCTTTTTTTTCTATTTTTGAATCTTGTATTAAATCTATTTTAAATGATGCAGATTTTTTTATTGATTTAAAATACGATAAATTTTGTGATTTTTCAAATGATATTAAAAATATCTTACAAAATGCATTACAAATAGAAACCAATTTAAGATTATTTTCAAAAGAAATTTTTAATTTACAATCTTTTATTCAAATTCTTCCTTATCTTTCTGAAGAAGATCAAAGAAAAGATAATGAAATAAAAGAATTGATTGATATTATGAAAAAAGAAAGTGAAATTCATACAAATACAGAGTTAAATAATGATGAAAAAATAGAACAATTAATAAATAATTTAAGTAGAGAATATGATTTTCTAAAAGAACAAATTAAAGATAAAGAAAAATTCACCCAAATATTAATGTTTATTTTTGATGGTAAAATAAAACAGATATCAGATAAAAAGTATAGAATAAAATTATTAGATTATGTTATTCATGATAATAATTTAATTTTAAGTTCAGGACAATTTTTAGGAGTTATGTTAGGAAAAGAAATAGGACCAAATATTGAAGAAGATAAAAATGAAAATGAATTATTAGATGAATATTTAAGTTTTGCAGAAGAAAATGATGATGAAGATATTATATATAATGAATTAGAAAATCAAAAAGAAAATAAATTATTTGATGAAATAATTTTATATTTATTTGAATCATATGTTATTTCATATTTTGAAAATTTTGAAGAATTAGAAGAAAAAGATAAAATACAATCAACAATTAATAAATTGAGTTTAAAGTATTTCAAAAAAAGTTTAAATTATATTGATGATTATCTAAATCAAAAATTAAATAACAATTATAAATATCCTCATTTAGCTCTTTTAATGTGTATTGCATATATCAAAGTTTATTTAACAAACTTAATTGAAATTTTAATGAATGATGAGAAAAGAAAAATGGCAGGTAATATTTCAAATATAACTGATATTATTAATGAACCTAAGAAAAGTAATTTTAGAACTGTAGTGAAATATTTTATTTTAAAATTAGTAAAATGTAATTTAGATGATTATAATAAATTTAAAATTTTTGATTTTGGAAAAATACAATTAAATAATATAGTAAATGAATTTGATTTCAATAAAGAAACATCAATTTCAAATTTTGATTATTCATTTTTACCAATGGAACAATTAGATTTATATTCAGATAATTGGTTTAAATTTTCTGCAGGATATGAAAAAGAATTTAGAAATATTTCCACAAATGATTTTATTAATTTAATAAATGAAAATAAAGGATTTGATGTATTTTTTGATATAACAGTAAATAAAATATTTTCAAATTTAAGTAAAGAAAACTTTATAGAAGACAATCAAAACATTTTAAATAAATTTTCAACATGGTCATTAGGATTAATAAAAAATTTAAAAATAACTGATCAATTAAAACTTTTCTTATCAATATTATACGACAGTGACAAATTAATAAAAATAAAACAAGAATATTTAAAAGGAATAAAAATGAAAGAATTAGAAATGCTTCTCTTCGTATATAAAATATTATCAAAAACCCAAAATCAAAAAAAAAATTTTTTCTACACTGAATTAATATCAAAAGACATAAAATCAATAATAGAAAAATCATATATTCCAGGAGATGAACCAAATGAAAATATATGGATAAATTCCTGTATAGGAATGGAAGATTTTTTAAAAAAATCAAACAATGCATATGAAGGAGTATACATATGTTCCTGTGGTCAATGGTATAATGTAGTACCATGTGGTTTACCAATGATGGAAAGTGAATGTTTTGTATGTAAAAAAAAAATAGGAGGAACTTGGCATGTTCCTGTTGATAGAGATGGACATATTAGAGTTTGTTTAAATAAAAAACAAGAACAAGAAGTTTTAAAATATATGAATGAAAATAAATGGTGTTTAGAACATCCTGATAAAAAAAAACATAAGTTTAGAACTACAACTATTGATGTATTAAAAAAAGAAGTTGAAGCAAAAAATAAAAGTGATCATTTAGGAGTTAAGAAAGTTACTATGAAATTTTTTGATAATGAAGAAAAAAAAATTAGAGAGTTAAATCAAATTTCTTATAGGTTACTTGCTTTGATTTTTTATTCTTCTATTTATTTTGCTATGTTGATAGGTTTTATTAATCAAGATGATTGTAAAGAGTATTTACCTCATGAAAGTAATGGAGTTTTTGAAATTATGGTTAAAACTTTTTTACATTTGGAAAATGCATTAAAAGCAAAAGGAATTCATGAAATTCAAATTTTTTTCAATATGATTTGTAATAAATTAAGTGATTGTTTATCTAAATGTCCTTTAGTTAATACTATTGAAATTAGGAAAAATATAGAAAATAAAGTAAATGACATTGTTAATAATTGTATTAATGAATATGAAGAATATAAAAAAAATTATATTGAAACAAATAATAAAATAAATCAAATTGATTTTAATTCTTTGAGAAGTATAATTCAAGAATCTATTAATCCTTTATTATATAATGAAAATAAATATCCTTTATTTAGATTTTTCATTATTCCAAAATATCCAAATAAAAAACATTTAATAGAAAATTTAAATTTAATTCCAAATTATCAACAAAAATATCCAATTATATCAAGTTATTTAAATGATAATGGTGAAACAGATGCATTACAAAATATAATAAAAATAAATCCATTTACAAATTCAATGATTGAAAAATATACATATAAGATAACTAGAGATAAAGGAAAAGAAATAAAAATAAAAGATGCATTAACAAATGAAATATTAAGAAAACAATTTGAGCAATTTAAAGAAGGATGGAAAAATTTTAGTGATTTTTTAAAAAGAAAACAAAAAAATATTGAATTAAAAGATAGATATTTACTACAATATAAATGTCGTCCTCCAATGGATATAAAATATATAAATGAAGAAGATCCAATTGCATATGCATTAAATGATGATGGTGAATATTTATATGGAATGTATTTAGCAGCAGCATATCAAAAATTTATAATTTGGCAAAATACATTTTTAAATAATATAATTGGAAATATTAGTCAAAGTGGAGTTTTACATTATTTTAAAGATCAATTAGAAAAAGAAATTTATGCACAAGATGCTACAAATGCAGAAGTCATTTCATTAAATTTAGATACTAATTTTTCTTTATATAATTCCTTTGAAGAAATTATAATTGCTTTTTCTAGAAGAAATTGTTTTGAAAATGATTTTAGTATTAATTATTCTAATTATAAAATTATTAAATATGATTATGATTTAATTGAAGAAGAATTAGGTAAAATTATTTTACCAGGGAAAAAATTATTTAAAAATGAAGCAGAAAGATTTGTTACATATGGATTTGAAGGATATAGAGGAGGAAATTCAACTGTTATTCAAGATTTTATTATTAAATATATTCAAAGACCACTATTAAAAAATGAAAGGAAAATATTATATGATTATACTCATAAAAATAATATTAATTATAATGAATTTATGTTTTCTTTACAATTACTAATTTTCTATTTAAAAAATGAAAATTATGAAAGTGATTTTTCTATTAATGAAGCAATTAAAAATACCCCTGAATTTGTTAAAATAAATGATGATTGTAAAGAATTTTTTAATAAACATGAAGATTTTAAATTAAATATTTTAATATCAATTTTTGAATATATTGAATTATTATGTTATAAATATATAATTGATAATGTTAATGAAGAATATAAAAAAAAAATTGAAAAAAGTGAAACCAATAAAATATTAAATTATTTTGAAAATGGTGAGAAAAAATTAATTGATAAAATGTTATTAGCAACAACAGTAAGAAGATTAATTTCTAGATTTTTAAGTGGAAAAAGAGGAGAAAATGAAATAAAAGAAGATGAAAATTTATTATATTTCCTTCAAGCAAAAGAAGAATTTTGGAATAAAGAAATATTTAATAATCCTGAATTTGATAATGAATTTGAAAATATGATAAGTGCATTTGAAGTAAAAGTTAATGAAGCAATTGATTTTTATGAAGTTTTAGGTGGAGATAAAGAATTATTAGGAGATAAAAAAGAATTTGAAGAAGATGAAAATGATGATAGAAATAAAGATAATAATATAGATTATAATTTAATTAAAAGAAAAAAACAATAACTTGTTTTAATATTATAAAATAAAATTAGATATATTTAAAAATTATATTTAAAATTTTTAAAATATTTTATTTACATATTTTCATTTTTTTTGAAAAAATTATTATATAAAAAAAATATTTAACTCTCTATAATTCCAAATCTTAAATTACTTTCATATTTTTTTATTTTTTTTTCTATTTCTTCATTTTTTTTAATAATTTCATCACTTGCCTTAATTCTTTCTATTTCATATGTTTTTTCTAACTTTTTTTTTTCATTATGAGTTTTTATGTTATTTAAATTTTTTTCTCTTAATTCTTCTTTTTGTTTTTCTTTTAAAATTAATTCTTCCAAATCTTTGTTTAATTCTTTTTTAAATTGATTTACTTTATTTATTATTTCTTTTTCCTTTAATTGTCTAAATTTTTTTTTTTCATTTCCTTCACAACTTTTTTTACTATAATTATTTTCAAAACTATTATCTAAATTTTCATTACTTTCAAAACTTATATTATTATTTTTATTAAAAAAATTCCTAATATCTATTTTATCATTAATATTTTTTTTATTATCAATAGAAGTTAAATAAAATGAAAATTGATTTGGACTATGATTTAATAAATTTACACTTCTATTTGTTTTATCATTATAATTTCTAAATGAACTTATATCATTTTTTTTTAATTTTTTATTAATATTGATATAACTTTTATTAATCTCTCTTGATTGAGAAATACTATTATTATTTAATATATTTGATTGACTTAATGTTCTTAATTTTTTCAAATTATTTGTTCTATAACTATCAATCAATTCATTTATTTTTTCATTATCTGGGAACATTTTTCTAATAATTTTAACACTTCTATTATTTAAACCTTTATTAGAAAAAATTGATTGTAATTTTTTATTATATAAATTCTTTTTTCGATTTATTTCCTTTTGAATTTTATTCTTTTTTTCTATTATTTTTAATTTCATTAATTTAAATTCATTTAATCTTTCACTTTTTTGAAGAAGACTTTTATATAATTTATTTCTATTATTTTCTTTTAATCTTGCAATTATTTTTACTCTTTCTTCTCTTATTATTCTATATTCTTGAATTTCTTCTGCTTTTAATAAATTTTCATAACTTCTTTTTCTTTGAAAATTTAATGTATTTTCTTCCCTTTTATTTATTAATTTTAATATTTTTTCTTTTTTTTCTTTTTCTAATCTTTCATTTCTTCTTAAAGTTTCTTTAATATGTTCTTCTTTCTCTAAATTTTCTTTTAATTTCCTTTCATTTTCTATTTTTTGTTTTTTTTCAATTTCTTCTTTTTTTAATTGAATATGTTTTTGTTTTTCATTAAAATCATTTATTTTTTTCTTTTCTAATTCTTGATTTCTTAATAAAACTTCTTGAATTTCTTGTGCTTTTTTTTTTGACAATTCCTTCTCTTTTAATATTTCTTTCATTCTTAATTCTTCAAATTCTTTTTTTTTTATTTCATTTTTTTTTTGTTTTTCTTCATATTGTTCTTGAATTTGTTTTATTTGTTTTTGTAAATTTAATTTTTTTTTTTCAATTAATTCTTTTTTTTCAAGTGATTTTTTAAAATTTTCTACTGATTTCATTATTCTTTTTTTTTCTATGATTTTTTGTCTTTCTTGCTCTTTTAATTCTAATTCTTGCTGTCTTTTATATAATTTTATTCTATTATCTTCTAAAATTTTATTAATCTTTTCATTAAATTTAATTCTTCTTTCTTCTTCTTCTTTTTGTTTTTTTGCATTTTGAATTAATCTTATTTTTTCTTTTTCTTGTTCTTCTTTTAATTTTCTTGTTTCTTCTTCATGTTTTTCTTTATCTTTTAATTGTCTTATTTTATTATCTTCTTCTTCTTTTTCTTTTTTTTCTTTTTCTTTTTGCATTTTTTTCTTATTTTCAATTATTCTTTTTTTTTGTAATTCTTGTTTAAACAATTCTTTTTTTTCATTTTGTATTTTTATTTTTTCTTCAGAATCTTGTTTAATAAGTATTCTTTGAATTTCATGTTGAACCATATGAATTAAATCTAATTCACTTTTTGCTCTCATTCTTTCAAAAGATTTTAAATTATATTTAATAGCAGAACTTTTAATATCATTATTCATAAAATTATTAATTAAAGGATTTGATATATTTATATTTTTTTCTTCATCATTTTCATTATTATTATCACATAAATTTTTATATGATTCTTTTACATCTTCTATTTTTTTTTGACGTTGTTTTTCATAAAAATTATATCTCATTTCTTGAATTTCAGGATTTAATGGAATTATTTCTGAATGCTTTTGTTTAAAATGATAAAAATCATAATATATTAAATCATTTAATATATAACCTAATTCCTTTATTGATTTTAAACTTCTTGGGGAATTTATTTTATTTTCTAATATTGGGTTATTTTCAAAATCTAATATTGTTGTTAATTTTTTCTTTGATGTTGATCTATTTAATTTATTATTTTCTTCATTATTATTTTTATTTGTTTTATTTTCTTTTATTTCATTTTCAGACATAATTATTTTTTCTAAAATTAAAAAAATTATTTAAAAACATATAAATTATTAAAATTCATTAATAAGAAATTTAATATATGCTATAATAAATAATTTTTATTATTTTTTAAATTATTTTATTATAGATTCTTAATTATTTAACTCATTTCATTTAATAATTACAAGATTTTTTACATATATAAAAAAATCAATATAATAATAAAAAATTATTTATGTTAAATCAAAAAAATGAAGAAAACGAGACAACAGTATCTTCAACTGAAACAAAAAAAAATCGTTTAATATTAGATTTAGAAATATTATCATCTTTAAATAATAAATCAAAAAATCAATTAAATCAATATATAAGTCATAAATGCTCAACTGATACAGATACCGAAAATTCAAAAAGAAAACAAACAAATTCAGTATTTTCTTTTTTAAAAGAAAATTTAGATAATGAACAAAATTATCAATTTTTGAATGAGAATAATCTAGAAAAAAATTATACTAATTTTACTTATTATAAAGAACCTTTCAATTTTGAAAATACAAATAATAGTAGATATAATTCAACAATGTCATATAAAAATATGAATATACCTGGATTATATAAAACAAATGAAAGTTATTATTCTAATTTTTTACATTCTATTAGATATGATACAAATGAATTCATCAATCAAAAAAGAAATTCTGATTTATTTATTTATAATTCTGTTCCAGATAATTTTGATAATATAATGAATGAAAATTTCCAAAAAAATATTTCTGAAAATAATAATATTAAAAAAAATAAAGATATTAAATTGAATAATGAGAAAAAAATAGTTTTTTTTAAAACAAAAAAAGGAAAGAAAACAAATAATAAATTTTCAATAAATTCAGGAAGAAATATTAATAATTTATATAAATGCGAACATTTAGGATGTGAAGGAACTTTTTGTACAAAAAAATTATTATTAGCTCATCACAAAAAGTTCAGTCCTCAATGTCAAAGTGATACTATTTTAATTTTAGAATTAATAAATTATATGAAAAAGATAATAAAAAATAATAATTTAAAAAATAATATTGAAAAATTAAAAGAAAGATATAATAATATTATGAAAAATATATCTTTAGAAGAACATGTTCAATTAATATCTGGATTAACATTTGATTAAATTATTTTTGTAAATAGTTTCATTTTATATTTAATGTAAAGATTTTAGTGTAATTTATTAAATTTTCATTATTATATAAAATAAATAATTATAAAAGAATATTTAATTTCTTTTATTTTTTTATAACAAAAAATATAAAAAAATGAATTCAGATATTATTTCAAATAACGAAATTTCATCATATAAATTATGTGAAAGATGTAAGAAAAATCAAGCAACATTAAATTGTCCTCAATGTTCTCCTTTTCATAATTTTTGTAATACTTGTGATACTGCAGTTCATTCATTCCCAACAAAAACAAATCATATAAGGAATCAACTAAATTCATTAAATAATAAAAATCTTATAGAAAATAATATTAATAATAATATAAATAATAACAATAATATAAATAATAATCCTATTGATAATTCTACAAATTATTTTTCACATTCTTATTTAAATTCAGATAATAATTTAAAAGATGAATCATATAAAATAAATCAAGTACAAAATTCCCCAAATAATATTATGAACAATAATACTAATAATCCTTTATTTTATTTACCATCTAATAATTTAAATTATATTGATCAACCTAATCGAATTAGATCAAATGATTTTAAACAAACTTTTACAAAGGATTATGTAACTGAATTAAATAATATACATTTAAAAGAAAAAAATGAATTATTATTTAAAATATCATCTCTTGAAAATCAATTAGAAAGATTGAAGAATTCTTTTGGAGAACATATTAATAAATTACAAAGTAATGTTGATGATTGTAATAGAGAATCAAATAAAAAATTAAAACAAATTGAAAATGAAAATGAATTTAAAATTAAAAAAATTACAGATGAAAAAAATTTAGAAATTGAAAGTTTGAAAAATGAAGTTGAAGATTTAAAAAAAAAAAAAAATAATTATCAAAAAATATAAAAGAAATTGAAGATGAAAAAATTACAATGGAAGAAAATTTTACAAAAGAAATTCATGATTTAAAAGAACAAATTTTAAAAATAAAAGAAGAATCTGAAAATAATCAAAATAATATAAATAATTTATATGAAGAAATGAAAAGAGAATATGATAATAAAATTCAAAAAATTTTATGTGACAGAGAAAATGAAATAAATAATATAACAATACAAAATAAATTAAATAACGAAAATTTGAATAATGAAATAATTAAATTAAGAAATACTAATTTATGTTTACAAGAAGAAATTGAACAAAATCAAAAAAAATATTGTAGTTCTTTAAATGAAATTCAAAAAGAAAATAATTGTTTACATAAAGAAATTCAATATATGCAAGATCAAAATAATCAAATTTATAACAAATATAAAAAAACTGAACAATGTTTAATTGATGTTCAAAATGAAAATGATTTAAATAAAAAAAGTCTTGAAAGACATAGAGAAGAAATAAGTAAAAAAGGAAAAGAAATTATCTTTTTGAATAATAATATTAATTCCCTTAAAAATACAAATAGTTTATTAGAGGAAAATAATTTGAAATTAAAAAGAGATAATGGAAATTTAAAAGTACAGAATGAAAATATGAATTTTGAATATTCAACAAAATTAAAAAATTTAAATTATATTGAAAATCAAAATTGTTTATTAGAAAGAGAAAATAATGAATTAAAAAATAAAATAGGAAGATTTGTAAGACCATATTCATTTCATTCTTAATAATATTTTTTTAAAAAATTTTTTTTTTAATATTTAAACATAAACTTTTTAAAAACAAATATTCAAAATATGTAAAAATATATATTTTAATAATTTTTTAATAATAAAATGGGATGTTCAAATGGAAGATCAGTTAATATTAATACAAATAACAAAAAAAAAAACCAAATTAAAAAACAATCACCTCAAAATATAAAAAAAAAAGAAGAAATTCTTCAAAATAAAACACAAAAAATGAATAGTTTACATTCTTCAGTTTTAGATAGAGTAAATAGTGATAATCAAAGTAATGAAAAAATTTTATCAAATAAAAAATCAAAAGAAATGATTTTATCAGAAAGAGAAAATCTAATTCAAAATAATAAAAATCAACTTTCTTTCATTCCAGAAGAATTTTCAGAAAAAAGAAATAGAAAAAAACCAAGA
>Ga0256407_10005212_pt1 | contig 21022 bp, 20 predicted proteins | sample RumenRJG_04DNA_FD_193489 | JGI IMG/M metagenome (GOLD analysis project Ga0256407, IMG submission 193489) | Bovine rumen microbial communities from Lethbridge, Alberta, Canada - RJG_04 | ecosystem: Host-associated > Mammals > Digestive system > Stomach > Rumen | place: Canada: Alberta... | reverse complement strand
GAGCAAACTGAACAAACTGAAGAAACGCTTCAACCCGTAACTGACAATCAAAAACAAGACAACAATCAACAAGGCGGCGGCTCACACGTTCAAAAACCAGATAACGGGGACAACAATATTCCCTCAAAAGAGGAAATCAAACAAAACGAAGAAGACTCCGAATTAAAAGAACTTTTAGCCGAGGCTGAAAGAATTATGAAAGAGGAGAAAAACATCGTTAAAGCCAAAGAAAAATACGAGGAAATCCTCAAAAAGAAGAAAAACAACGAAGCCGAAAGCGGTCTTAAAGAATGTGAAAAAATCATCAACGACTCTCAGTTAGGAAATTTGACACAAACGGAAAAAGACGGCAAAATCGGATTCAAGGATCAAAACGGCAATGTCGTAATCGACTACCTTTATGACAACGGCTCGTATCAAAAAGCGGCTCAGGGACATCTTCAAGACAATCTCTACGCTTTGAAAAAAGACGGCAAATGGGGCGTTATCGACAACAAGACAAAACTTCCTGTTACCGAATTCAAATACGAAAGTGCCGCAGCCGTAAAAAACGGTTTCAATCTTAAAATCAGCAAAGGCAATTCCGATCAGTTGAGATATGCAGATGGAAAAATTACGATTAAAAACGTAAGATTTTAAGTTAGGAGAAACAAAAAAAATGTTGGCATTAAAACTTTTTTGGGCATTTTTTAAGATCGGAGCTTTTACTTTCGGCGGCGGTTACGCCATGATTTCGATGGTAAAAAATGCCTTAGTAGACAAAAACAAATGGATGAACGAAGACGAGTTTTGGGAATGTATTACGTTAGCGCAATCACTTCCGGGCGTTTTTGCAATCAACATGGCTTTGTATACGGGTTTTAAAATTTCAGGGAAATCAGGAGCAGCCTCAGCTATGGCAGGGGCTGCTTTGCCATCTTTGATAATAATCGTAATAATCGCGGCTTTCATCGAAAACATCAATGGCTATCAGACTGTTAAAGATATTTTTTCAGGAATACGACCGTGCGTTATCGCCCTTATTTTGGTACCCGGATTAACAATGCTGAAAAAAGCCAAACTCACAAAACAGACTTTTTGGATTCCTGTTTTGTCATGCGTTTTGGTATGTTTCTTAGGCGTTTCACCCGTTTATATTATCATAGCAGCAATCTTAGCCGGAATTTTCTGGGCTAAAACCATAATTAATAAAACTTCCGAAAAAAAATGATATATCTTCAGTTGTTTTGGGTATTTTTCAAAATAGGCTTGTTCGGTTTTGGCGGCGGTTACACGATGGTTTCGATGATAAGAATGGAGGTCGTGGACAATTATACTTGGATGAGTGCAGCTCAATACGCTGATTTGTTGGCTCTCTCACAAATGACTCCCGGACCGATTTCGATAAATGCCGCAACTTACGTCGGCTTTACTCAAGCGGGAATTTTAGGTTCTATTTTGGCGACAATGTCGCTATGTCTACCCTCAGTATTGTTGATGGGACTCGTAACGGCACTATTTTTCAAACACAAAGAATCGCCTTTCGTAAAAAAACCGATGGAAATAATGACTCCCGTTGTAGCGGGTCTTATAATTGCGGCCGCACTTATGATGTGCGACAAGGAAAGTTTCACCTCGGTTTTGAGTTTTATAATTTTTGCGGGCACTGCAGCCATACATTATTTTTTTAAGACAAATCCTATTCTTCTGATTATAATAGCCGGAGTTTTGGGCTGGCTCAACGGAATATTTTTCCCGATGCAATAAAAAAATAACACAAAAATTTTAATTTTTTTTAAAAAAAATTCATCTTTTATTTTACTTTTTTGAAAAAAGTATTTACATTTGCGCTACTCAAAAAAATCAAATATACAAGGTCTTAACAAAAAATGTTACAGTATTCCATTGCCGACATTTCCCAAATCACGGGCATAAAGACATTTACGCTCAGGGCTTGGGAAAAACGTTATGGCATTATCGCACCCCAAAGGACGGGTACGAACATCAGAAAATACGGAGAAGCCGATCTGCACAGATTACTTGCAGTTTCGGCTTTAGTAAAAAAGGGGTATAAGATTTCCGAAGTCTGCGATTTTTCGGGCGAGCAAATCCGTGAAAAATTAGGTACGGTATTTGCTACTCAAAACACGCATGGCAAAATCGGACAATTAATGAAAATGTCGCAGACATTCGACGAAAAAAATTTCGACAAGACTCTAAAACACGAAATCATAGAGTCAGGAATCGGGAGTGCAATTCAGAATATTATCGTGCCTTTTATGCAAGAGGCGGAAAATCAATGGATTGCAGATGCCGATTTTTTGTGTATCAAACAGTTTGCATACGACTTGATACGCCGCCGCTTAATTGTAGCCTCAGATTTGGAGGAAAAAGAGAATGCCGAAAAGATTTTGATTTTTTCGCCGCTAAAAGACCCCGGAGAATTAACGCTGCTAATTACCGACTATATAATCAAAAAGTGCGGTAAATCAACAGTTTATTGCGGAGAAAATATTCCCGTTAAACAGGTTAAAAAAGCGTATGAAGTTTCCTCTTGCAAGAAAATCATGCTTATCGGCAAACTGACCGATTCGGCAGAAGATTTGCAAAAAACAATCGAAAATTTCGACAAGGAATTTCCTAACGCTCAAAAAACCGTACTCCACAAAAATTCGGAAGATTTAACGGACAAATTTCCGCAAATAGATTTTATGTGCGGCGTTGAAGATTTGAAACAATATCTTAATGAGCCTTGATACTTCCATAAAATATCTTAGCGGTGTAGGTCCAAAAAAGGCTGAAAATTTAGCCAAAGAGTTAAATATCAACACTTTTGAGGACTTGGCTTATTATTTTCCATACAAACATATCGACAAAAGTAAATTTTATTTTACAACCGATATTACCTCTGATGCCGTTGCCATTCAGCTCAAAGGCGTCATAAATAATTTTAGGATGGAAGGTAAAGGCGCAAAACAAAGGCTCACGGCAAAATTTTCGGACGAAAAAGGAAGCATACAACTCATTTGGTTTCAAGGAATTAAATGGGTTATGGACTCTATTGTCCAAGGCAAAGAATACATTATCTTCGGAAAACCTTCATTCTATCAAGGCTGGTCGATTGCGCACCCCGAAATCGAAGACCCGATGAAAAATAAAGGCACTATCCCCATAAAATTTTATCCGCAATATTCGACTTCGGAAACCTTAAAAAACGGCAAAATAAATTCACGCGCAATCGCCGCCCTGCAAAAAAACTTGTGGTCGGTTCTAAAAAATATCGACATCAAGGAAACTTTACCGGGGTATATTATCAACAAATATCATCTTATGCCGCTTTATGAGGCGTTAAGAAACATACATTTTCCCGTTTCGGAGGATGCGTTAAACAAAGCCCGTGCAAGATTGAAATTCGAGGAACTGTTTTATATTCAACTAAATATACTAAAGTTCAAAACCGAAAAACAGCAAAAATCACAAGGTTTTGTCTTTAAGAAAATCGGTGATATTTTCAATACTTTTTATAAAAATTATTTACCGTTTCAGTTAACAGGAGCGCAAAAACGCGTCATAAAAGAAATCCGCAACGATTTTCTTTCAGGGCGTCAGTCCAACCGCTTGATTCAGGGCGATGTAGGTTCGGGAAAGACCCTCGTGGCTTTGATGTGTATGTTAATTGCAATTGACAATAATTTTCAAACCTGCATGATGGCTCCGACCGAAATTTTGGCGCATCAGCATTTTCAAACGATTAAGGATTTTTTAAAAGATATGCCCGTAACGGTTGAAATTTTAACGGGAACATCAACAAAAAAACAACGTCAAAAAATCCATGAAAGTCTTGAAAACGGCACTCTGAATATCCTTGTCGGCACTCATGCTTTAATTGAAGACGATGTTGTTTTTCAAAATCTCGGACTTGCCGTCATTGACGAACAACACCGTTTCGGCGTGGCTCAAAGGGCAAAACTTTACGGAAAAAATTCCATTCTTCCGCCCCATGTTTTAGTTATGACAGCAACGCCGATTCCAAGAACCTTGTCAATGACACTTTACGGAGATTTGGACATTTCCGTTATTGACGAACTTCCTCCGGGAAGAAAACCGATAAAAACCGTTCATTCTTACGACTCAAAAAGACTGATGGTTTTTAAATTCTTAAAAGACCAAATTGCTTTAGGGCGTCAAGTTTACATAGTTTATCCGCTGATTGAAGAAAGCAAAAACTTTGATTATAAGGATTTAACGGACGGTTATATTTCCATAACACGAGCCTTTCCTCAGCCTCAATACAACGTCAGCATGGTTCACGGAAGATTGAAACCGGACGAAAAAGAGTTTGAAATGCAACGTTTTATCAAAGGCGAAACTCAGATAATGGTGGCAACAACTGTCATCGAGGTCGGTGTTAATGTGCCTAATGCAAGCATTATGGTAATCGAAAGTGCTGAAAAATTCGGACTCTCACAACTTCATCAGTTAAGAGGCAGAGTAGGCAGAGGAGATTATCAAAGTTATTGTATATTAATGAGTTCGTTCAAACTCTCTGCCGATGCAAGAAAACGTCTTGACATTATGTGCGAAACCACTGACGGTTTCAAAATTTCGGAAGAGGACTTAAAACTCAGAGGCCCGGGCGACATGGATTCAACACAACAATCAGGAACGCCCATGCAACTGAAAATAGCCGATTTAATTCACGACGGGGGACTTTTAAACATCGCCCGCAATGAGGCTCTTGAAGTTTTGGAAAAAGATCCGTCGCTTTCTTCTCAAGAGAACCAAATTTTGAAAAAACGTCAAATTGCTATCTTCAACAAAGAACAGCACTGGTCAAGAATTTCGTAAAAAGGAAAATTTTTTTCAATGAACCATGCATTGCAATATAAAAAGTATATTACGGTAATTTTTATTTGCTTTTTAATGCTGATAAATTTCAACGCGAAAGCAGAATATCCGTATCAGGTGCTTGATAGTTTATGCGCCTTGCAACGCAGTGTGCAGGATACGGCTCAAAGGTTAGATGTATTATACAAAATTTATCGTATGCATTACAACCTTGACAGCGTTGAAAAATATGCAATTCTAAGTTTCAGACTTGCGGTAAAGTCAAAAAACGAAAATCAAATTGGTAATTCCGCTAATGTTTTGGGTTGGATAAAGTTTCAAAAAAAGAAATTCATTGAGTCGGCTAAATTTTACAAAATTACAATTAATATTTGCAACAAAAAAGGCAATTTAAGGGGCGAGGCTAATGCGCTTTCGTGCTTAGGCAACGTGTATCTGTGTTCCCTTAATTACGAAAAAGGAATGAAACTACTTTTAAAATCACTCCAAATTTTTTCGGATTTAGGCGATACAGCAATGATTTCGTCAGTTTACCGCGGAATAGGAAGTTCATGTTTGGAATATCAACTTTACCAAAGCGGAGAAAAATATTTTACAAAAGCTTTGGAGATTGATTTGAAAAATGAAAACCCCAAAGCAATAGGCAGGGATTATTTAAAACTCGGACTTTGTGCCTTGTATTCAGCAACTCAGAAAGATACCGCAAAAAAATCCCTCGCAAGAAAATTTTTTCATTTAGCCTACAATTATACCAAAGAAAACAACGATTTCATTTACAACGTTCAATCGGCATTTCATCTTTCGCTGATGTACGCTGAACTTGCAGGCTATTCCAAAAATTGGAATTATGCCGACAGCAGTATAGTTTTCTTCAACGAATGTAAATTTTTAGCGCATAATATCGGGTACAAAAATTACGAAGAAAATTTTGATTTGCCTCATGCCGAACACCTAATGTTAGCCGGAGCTTACGAAAAAGCATACGAAGTTTTGGTCAATTTTTCAAAACGCAAAAAACTGTCATATTCCCAATATGAAACTCTTTCCAAAGCACTTGAATTGTATTTTCACTTTTCAAAAGACTATAAAGGATGGCTTTACTACATAGAAAGTTCTGATCATTGGCGTAGAAAACTTTACATCGAAGAATACGGTGTAAAATTTGAGCTTATGAGTTGGGAAACCGACCTTGAAATTCGTCTCAAGGAATACGAAAAAAACAAAATAAACAGGAATCTTGAAATACAAAGAGAGCAAATTCACCATGAATTATTGCGCAAAATTATGACATATTTAATTTTGCCGATTTTTTTCGTAACTATCACATTTATAATCTTTTACATACGTAACAACCGCCTAAATGAAGTCCTTAAAAAACAAAAGGAAAAGATTTTGAGTGCCAATAATATGCTTGCCATTTTCAACGATGAAATTAGGGAACGCAGTATTGAACTCGAAACCCAAACAAAAGAAATCAAACGTCAAAGAAATAAACTTGCAAGCATAAATTTAAGGATTGTTCTTAACATGGAAATTGCAGGCAGACTTCAGCAATCGGTTGTCATTTCGCCCGATAGTTTAAGGAAAATTTTTAACGGTGCTTTTGTGGTTTGGCGGCCTTTGGATACTGTCAGCGGAGATTTTTACTGGGCAACCGAAATTGAAGGCGTAAAATTTGCCGCTCTTGCCGATTGCACCGGTCACGGTATTCCGGGAGCGTGTCTGAGTATGTTAGGAACGGCACTTTTAAACGGAATTGCGGCAAGAATCAACGTTAAAACAGCAAAAGCCTCCGATATTTTAAACAAGCTGAAAACCAGAATCCGTCAATCGCTTTCGCAAGGAATACCTTTGGACGGCGACGAGGTACACGATGGAATGGACATTTCGCTCTGCATTATTGACGAGGAAAACGACAGACTCTCATATTCAGGAGCTTACCGCCCGCTTTGGACTATTAAAAACAATAGTTTAACGGAATGGAAAGCTGACAGAATATCGGTTGCCATAGATCAAGACCATGACGGAGATTTTTCGGACAATGAAATGAAATTAAGCGAAATTCAATCTTTATATATGTTTTCGGACGGCATAACCGATCAGTTCGGAATCATGGATGGAAAACTATTAAAATTCAAACACAAAAGGCTCAGAAATTTAGTTGAAGATATTTTCAACGAACCAAGTATATGTCAAAAACAAAAAATCGAACAAGCCATTGACAATTGGGCAAAAAACATACCTCAAACCGATGATATTTTAGTCGTCGGTATAAAATTTGTATAACTTTTAATTTTAATTAAAACCTTAAACTGTTATGATCAGAATAAAAAATTTCGACCAAAATTTCAAGACAAAACTTTACGAAAAAGTATCGTTAATTGAAAGTAAATCGGGCACGGAAGCCGTCGTAATAATAAAAAATTCCTCAGGAAATTATTTCAGCAGAGTTTTAGCTGCCTCGGGAATATTTTTTATATTACTCCTATCCTACTTCATGCTCTCTCCCATAGAATATGACCCGTATTCTATGTACATAATTTCGCTACTGAGTTCGGTAGCGGTATTCTGCATTTTATATTTTATACCCGGACTGCAATTTTTTTTAATTTCCGAAAAAACGAAGAAAAAAAATACAGAAATCCATGCAAGGGCATTGTTTCAAAAGGCTCAAATGTACAAAACCCAAAATCACATTGCGTTTTTGGTGTATTTTTCGCTTTTGGAAAAAAAATCATACTTCTTGACAGATTACGGAATCAACCTCATCATGGACGATGACGAAATCAAAAACATCTCTGAAAAACTACAAAAAGCTTTAAAAGGAAAAAATCCTAAGGATGATATTCTCAAGGCTTTGGACGAAATAGCAACCGTTATGGAAAAATACATTCCCCGTCCCGAAGACGACATCAACGAGTTGCCAGACGATTTAGACGTTGAACTTTAACCCATAAAAAAAGAGTTTACTATGAAAAACAACGTTTTAAGAAAAATATTAAAATGCCTTGCCGTAATTTTAGCGGTATCGTGCATATTTGTTTTAACAAGTGATTCAGCATTTTCACGACCGGGCGGCGGACACGGTTTTTCCGGTGGTAGAGGCTTTGGCGGAGGAGGCTTTAGAGGCGGTGGTTTTAGAGGCGGTTACAGCGGAGGCATAAGCGGAGGTTATCCAATTTTCAACACGGGAGATTACGATACGGATTATCTGCTTACTGTTTTAGCATTTATCTTAGTCTCGGTAATAACATATCCGCTTTATAAAACGTTTTCCGAACGCAACAAAGAATTTTACGACGAAAAATACGGGGCTAAACCAACGGAAGAAATCTTAAAGAAAAACAGAGGTTCTCTCAACAGCCGCCTGAAAAGGCTAATACAAAGCGACCCCGAATTTTCCAAACCGATATTTTTGGATTATGCCGTAATGCTTTATAATAAGTATTACATTTCGCAAGGCACGGCTAAAATGAAAGAACAAATAATTCCGTTCTTCAAAGATTCTTGTCTTCCAAAAGAAATCAAAAAATATTCTGAAATTACAATCGGAGTCGCTGATATTAAAAACATTGAGTTCAAAAATGACAAATGTAATATTCACGTTGGTTTTATTGCAAGTTATACCTGCAAAAATGCCGTTAACAACAAAGCATTCCGTTATAATGTAACCGAAGAATGGATTTTTTCAAGGAAAAACGGTGTTTTAACGCACAAGCCTGAAGGTTTCGGAATTTTAAGATGTCCTAACTGCGGCGGCGCATTGGAGTTCTCTGACTGCGGAAAATGCAAACACTGCGGCACTAAAATTAATTTTCAAGCCGGACAATGGATTGTCAGCAGAATATCCGTTATGAGTTTTGAAAAAATTACCGCTGAGGAACTTTTGACTTACTGCGAGGAAAGCGGCACTAATTATCCGACGGTTTGTAACGATAATATCAACGAACTTGAAAAACAATTTTCCTTAGCTCATTTGGAATTGTACAAAAATTTCAAGGAGTTCTCCCAAAAAGTCGTTATACCATATTTTCAAGAAATTTATAAACATTGGTCTGAGGGAGAATGGGACAAAGCACGTCATCTGCTCTCGGACAGACTTTGGAACAATTATGAAATTAACCAAAATCAATATAAAGAATTCGGTTATTTCAACAGGTTAAAAAATGTACACATTATAAAAATCCATACCGTAAATTATGAAACCGACAAAAATTACGAAGCCGTTACGGTAAGAATTTATGCAAAATGTTTAGACTATATCGAAGACTCTTTAGGCAATCTCATAGCCGGTGATAACGAAATAGAAAGATCTTTTTCGGAATATTGGACTTTCGTGGCTAACAAAAATGCAAAATTACAAGATAGAGATTTAGCCAAATGTCCCTCATGCGGTGCCCCAATCGAAAAAATCGGTAATTCAGGCATTTGCGAATATTGCAACTGCAAAATAACCGACGGAAATTTCTCTTGGGTTCTATTTTCAATCACTCAAGACGAGGTCTATACGGGATAAAGGCATAAAATTATTTTTTTATTCCTAAAAAGTTTTCTATTTTTGCCAAAAGTTTAAAAAAAAACATTTTTTTTGATATGTGCGGACAACATAGAATAGCAGTCGTGGGCGGCGGCAGTTGGGCTACGGCTTTGATTAGCGTTTTGACCAACAATGTCAAAGAAGGCAATAAAGTAAATTGGTATCTTAGAAAAAAAGAACATATTGACTATGCTATCAAGCACGGTCAAAATCCGAAATATCTCAATTCGTTGATTCTTGATACCAACAAACTTGAGTTTTACAACGACCTTACCCAGATAATTAAAAATTCTGACACTTTGGTCTTTGCAGTGCCTTCGGCTTTCATCGAAAGCACCATGAAACAATACGAGGGAACATTGGAAAATCATGTCGTAGTCTCGGCTATCAAAGGTATGATTCCCGACAAAAATATAATTATGGCGGACTTTTTCCGTGATAATTATAAAGTAAACCTTGAGAAAAATTTCTGCGTTTTGGCCGGTCCTTGTCATGCAGAGGAGGTTGCACTTCAAAGATTAAGCTATCTGACAATTGCCTCCAAAGACCTCAACACGGCGGAAGACATAGCTAACTGCTTGGAATGCAGATATTTAAAAACGTCAATCACTGACGATATTTACGGAACGGAATATGCTGCGGTACTAAAAAACGTTTTCGCAATAGCAGCCGGCGTTTGCACGGGTTTGGGCTACGGCGACAATTTTTTGGCAGTCCTGATGTCAAATGCAATCCGCGAGATGAAACGTTTTGTTGATACAGTTCACCCGATTAACCGCGACATCAAATCCTCGGCATATTTAGGCGATTTGCTCGTTACGGCTTATTCAAAATTCAGCCGGAACAGAACCTTAGGCGTAATGTTAGGACAAGGTTATTCGCTTCAGAGTGCGCTTTTGGAAATGAAAATGGTGGCGGAAGGTTTTTACGGAAGCAAATGTATTTACGAGGTCAATCAAAAATACAACATAGATTTGCCGATATGCACCGCAGTTTACAACATTCTCCACAAAGGAAATCCCGTCGGATTTGAGATAAAATTATTAATCGACAAAATTCGATAAGTATTAAAAAACATTAAAAAGCGGTTAAAAAGAAAATTTTTAACCGCTTTTTGTCATGTTTATCACAAAGGTTACTTATATTTGCAGTAGATTTTATTTTCAGTATTAACGAAATGGATATAAACGAAACTGAATTTGAGGAAATACGCCCTTATTACGACAGCGAAGTTGATGGGGCAATATCAAGACTTCTGAATGAATCCGGCTTTAGAAAGACCGTGAAGTATTTTTTCCCAGACGTTCCTTTTGAAATGGTAGAAAATATGCTTCGTAATATTCATACAATCAAGGACTTTCAGACACAGTTCATTGCAAGACTCGTCAACGGAATAGAAAAAAAATACACCTCAGGCGTTACTTTTTCGGGACTTGAAAATATTCCCGAAGGTAAGGGTTATTTAATCGTGTCAAACCACCGCGACATAATACTTGATTCGGCATTTTTGAACACGTATTTGGCTCAGCACAACAGAGAAACTTCGGAAATCGCAATAGGTTCCAACCTCTTGATTTTTCCGTGGATAACCGATATGGTAAAACTCAACCGCACATTCGTAGTAAAACGCAATCTTTCCGTTAAAGAATTGATGGTAAGTAGTTTGGTACAGTCAAAATACATCCGTCACACGATTATTGACAAAAAAACCTCGATTTGGATTGCTCAAAGGGAAGGCCGCACCAAAAACGGCGACGATAAAACTCAAGGCAGCGTTTTGAAAATGTTCAATATGGCCGCTCAAGGCGACGTAATTTCTTCGCTTTTGGATATGAACATTGTTCCAATGAGTATTTCTTACGAATACGATCCCGTTGATATTTATAAAGTTATCGAACAATACAACAAAAAAGTGGATTCCACTTTCAAGAAAAACAAAGTCGATGACGTTTCTGGTATGCGCAACGGCATAACGTGTGAAAAAGGACGTGTTAATATTCATTTAGGCAAACCTATCAACGAAGACCTTTTGAAAATGCCCAAGGCGGCTAACAAAAATCTTCAATACGACGAAATTGCAAAACTCATTGATAAAAAGATTTACCAGGGCTACGTTCTTTATCCGATAAATTACGTAACTGCCGATATTTTAAGCGGTTCTAACAAGTTTTCTGACAAATACACAGCTCAAGAAAAGGAAAAAGCCGTAAATTATATCGAAACTCAAGCCAAAAACTTTTCGGGCGATATACAAATGCAAAAAGAAATGTTGATGCAGATTTACGCAAATCCTGTTTTCAACAAATTAGGACACTAAGAGAAAAAAACTTTAGAAAAAAAATGGAAGAAATTTTCATCGTAAAAATAGGCGGCAAAGTCATTGACAACGAAGATGCACGCAACGAATTTTTGTCAAAACTTGCAAAAATCGGCAAGAATATAATACTCGTTCACGGCGGCGGAAAAGTTGCCAATCAAGTGCTTTCAAGCATGGGAATCGAACCCAAAATGGTAAACGGAAGAAGAATTACCGATGCTGAAACTTTGAAAGTCGTTACGATGGTTTATACGGGTCTTATCAACAAAACTATAACGGCCAAATTGAATTCCTTATCAAGAAAATCCGTAGGCTTGTCAGGCGTTGACGGAGTTTTGCTTGATGCCGTAAAACGTCCCGTAAAAGATATTGATTATGGTTTTGCCGGCGATATTGAAGCTCAAGGCGTTAATACGGATTTGCTTTTAAACCTGGTTAAAAGCGGTTACACACCCGTTATCGCAACAATTGCCGCTGACAAAAACGCTCAACTGCTTAACATCAACGCCGATACGGTTGCCTCAACAATAGCTGCCGGACTCGCTAAAAAAGCAAACGTAAATTTGTTTTTCTGCTTTGAAAAGAAAGGCGTATTGATGAATGCCGAAGACGATAACAGCGTTATCAAACTTCTTAATTCGGAAAATTATCCCGAACTTTCAAAAAAAGGTATTTTCTCTGAAGGCATGATTCCGAAACTCGAAAACGCTTTCAAAACTATAAATCAAGGCGTTAAAAAAGTTATTATCGGAAATTCCAACGATATTGAACAATTTTTCCAAGAAAATCACGCAGGAACTTTAATCTGCTAAAAATTAAAAAAAAACACAACCGCAACTCAAGGCACAGATTTTGAAAGTCATTTTTTAGAATAAATAAAAATCTGACACAAAATGAAAAAGATTATTTCTTTAATGCTTTGGGTTGCGGCTGTTTTGTTTTCCGGCTGCAACGGCTCCAATCAAGATGAGAGCCTTAGGCGCATAAAATCTAAAGACGGCAAATACAGCGTTTTACTTCCCGAAAATATGCACGAACTCAAAGGAAACGGTTTGAACGAGGCAGCCGTCATGCAATACGGCGACTTAAAAAGCGGAATTTCGTTTATGGTAATCGAAGACGACGTCCAAGAATACAAAAAAGTCATAGACACAAATATCGAAGATTTTCAAATGATGTCGTGTTTTGATACCACCAAAACCAAAGATATTTATGGTTTGAAAGGTTACGAATTTTTGATAATGCAACTCGCAAAAGGCAAAGTTGAGGATTTGACAATCGAAACAGAAATGGACGAAGATACTGTTATAAACGGTATTGACGCAAGAATTATCGAATACAAAGAAAAAATCAAAGGCGACAAATCTTACATAATACTTTGTTTTTATAAGAGCAAGGACAAAATGTTTCAAGTCTATGCGATGACAAGTCAGAAAAAAATCGCCGACAACAAACAATCAATGCTCGAAATGGTAAAATCATTGGAAATTTATTAAAAAAAAAGAAAAAAATGCCGGAAAGAGAGGAAGAAAGGTCCGGCATTTTTGATGTTAAAAAAAATCAAACAAACAATCAAACCGTCAAAAAAAAAATTTATCTCTTTTGACATTGCAAAGTTACTTTCAATCTGAGTTTTACGCAATACCCGAAATTAGGTATTTTTTCGTTTGAAAAATACCTTTTAGAGAGTATACCCATTTGGTTTTCTGAGAGTTTTTGCTTAAATTTGTCCCGAAAAAGAATTAAAAAAACAACAATGAATTTTTCGTATGTAATTTTTGACATGGACGGCGTTCTGATAGATTCGGAACCGTTTTGGCACAGTTCGGAAAAAGAAATTTTTCTTCAAGAAGGCGTTGAAATCTCGGAAGAAATGTGCGTTATGGCTCAAGGCAAAAAATCGGAACACGTCATAGAGGATTGGAAAAAAATTTTTCCGCTCCTTAAACGCCCTACAAGTGAATACGTTATTGAAATCGAAAACGATGTCAAAAACAAAATAAAAACTTTCGGCAAACCGATGGAAGGCGTTATTGAAGCTTTGGAATTTTTCAAACAAAACGGCATAAAAACAGCCGTTGCATCATCAAGCAAATATGCTTTGATAAACACCGTAATCGAAAAACTCGGCATCAAAGATTATTTTTCGGCGATTCATTCCTCAGAAGACGAAAAATTCGGCAAACCCGAACCTTACGTTTTTTTAAGTGCGATGAAAAAACTCGGTGCAAAATCAAGCAGCGATTGTCTGGTGATTGAAGATTCTTCAAACGGAGTTTTAGCCGGGAAACGTGCGGGAATGAAAGTTGTTGCAGTCCCGGAAAAAAGCCATTTTTCAGATTCAAGTTTTGACATTGCAGATTATAAAATTCATTCATTAAAAGAAATAACAAAATTATGGTAATACTCGGAATTTTAGGAACACAAGAAATTATTTTTATCCTGATAATCGTATTAATACTTTTCGGCGCAAAAAAAATTCCCGAACTCATGAAAGGTTTAGGCCGCGGCGTTAAAGAATTCAAAGACGGTATGAACGGCATCGAAGGCAAAAACGAAGTTAAAAACGAAGACCCCCAAAAACCGTCAGAGCCCAAAACAGAAAGCCCAAGCTAATGGAAGAAAAAAGCGGCGCAACTTTTTGGGATCATCTTGAGGTTTTAAGATTTGCGCTTTTAAGGTCGGTTGTCCTTATTACAGTGCTTTCGGTTACGGCATTTTGTTTTAAGGAATTTGTTTTTGACGGGATAATTTTAGCACCCGCCAAAAATGATTTTTTCGTGTTCAGATTTTTTGAATTTATATCGCAAAAGTTTGGTTTTGAGGATTTTAACTTGGATATTCAGCCTGTTAAAATTATTAATACAAAACTTTCAGCCCAATTGTTCATACATTTGAGCGCATCGTTTTATTTAGGATTTATAGCAGCCGTGCCGTATATTTTGGGCGAGATATGGTTTTTCTTAAAACCCGCTCTTTACAAAAACGAACAAAAACTCACCATCAAAGCTCTGATTTTTATGACGGTGTTGTTTTATTTAGGCGTTTTGACCTCGTATTTTCTAATTTTTCCGCTATCAGTAAACTTTTTGGCTAATTACCAAGTAACCAGCGGAGTAGAAAATTTAATAGATTTAGACAGTTACATCGACACTTTAACGAGTTTAACATTGTCGTTAGGCGTTGTTTTTGAAATTCCTGTTTTGTCGTATTTTCTTTCAAAAATCGGAATTTTAAGTTACAAATTTATGAAAAACCACCGCAAACACGCATTTGTTTTGGTCTTGCTTGCAGCGGCGATTATAACTCCCGGAACGGATATTTTTACAATGCTATTAACGGCGATGCCACTACAACTGATTTACGAATTAAGTGTAAGAATCGTTAAAAAGAACGAATAAAAAAGAGATTGTCTAAAAAGGCTTATTGGAACGCAGGCGGCTCGCCTGCAAGTACTTGTAAAGCAGACGAGCCGTCTGCAATCCACTTTTTAGACAATCTCTTCTTTTTATTATCAAAAAATTTTAATCTCTTCTTCCGGCAAAAAGTGCGATTAATCTTAAAATTTCAAGATAAATCCAAATCAATGTTACCATAAGACCGAAAGCACTATACCATTCCATTTGAGCAGGAGCTTCACTTTCAACACCGGCTTCAATAGAATTGAAATCCAAAACCAAATTAAGAGCAGCTACAATTACGATAATTGCCTGAATTATAAGGCCTACCTTTCCCAATGAAAACACTGAAACGTTAGCACCAAAAAGACTTGCCACAATAGAAATCAAATAAAAAACACCGATTCCCAAGGTTGCAAAACTTATCACTTTAACAAAAGTGCTGCTTGCCCTTAAAATACCGAATCTGTAACAGAAAAATATTACAGCTGAAACGGCAAAAGTTGAAAACATAGCCAGCGATACAATTCCGTGAAACTGAGCCTCATACATTGCAGAAAGCGCACCCAAAAGCAAACCCTCGCAAATAGCATAAAGCGGAGCCAAAATATAGGCAATATTAGCCTTAAAAACAGTTAAGAAACCTAAAACCAACGCACCTATTCCACCGCCAATCATAAGCGGCATAAGTGCCGTAGAGCCGGCTGCAAAAAGTTTCCATGTAATTGAACCCGTTAAAAATACAAGCAAAAACAACAAAAGAGTCTTCGTTGCAACGCCTTTAACGGTCATAACGCCTTCGCCCGCAAATTCACGGGCTACATTCTGTAATCTCTCTTGAGAAAATACAGGATTTGATGTCTTCGTAAAATTCATAGTCGTTTATTGTTTTTTTTAAAATAAAAAGTTTTATGCTAATTTCACTTTATAAGAACGCTCGAATTTTCCTCTTGAAATATTAGCAAGTTTGTTTTTAATAAGTTTTCGTCTTAACATTCCGACTTTATCGGTAAACAAAATGCCTTCCAAATGATCGAATTCGTGCTGAACAACTCTTGAGGCAGGACCCGTTAAGGTTTCCTCTTTCGGAAGAAAATTCTCGTCAAGATATTTTATTTTAATACCGTCCTTTCTGACAACATTTTCATGAAGTCCCGGCACCGACAAACACCCCTCTTGATAAGAACAATTTTCACCGAAAATTTCAATTATTTCGGGATTGATAAAAACACGTTTGAAACTTTTGGTAAAAACATCATTATCATCATCGGTCATAGGAGCGGCATCCACAACAAAAAGACGCAACGACTCTCCTACTTGAGGAGCAGCCAAACCTACTCCGTCCGATTTATACATTGTTTCAAACATATTGTCAATCAACTCTTTGAGTCCGGGATAATCCGGAGTTACTATTTCGGCTTTTTTTCTTAAAACCGCAGTTCCTATTATACTAATCGGTAATATCATTTTTTTTATAAATTATAGTCTTTTTTATTTTCAATTAATCAACACCGTTTTCGTCTATCCAACCTTGCAGAATCAATGCAGCAGCCATTTTGTCGGTATTGCCCTTGGTCTGACGGTATTTCTTTGAAAAACCGCCCGAAACCATAACCGAAACCGCTGTTTTTGAAGTATATTCCTCATTATAAAAAACAACCGGAAGCTCAGGAAACAGCCTTTTTAAATTGTCAGTAAAAAGAATTATCTGTTTTACAATCGGATTTTCTCTATCTCCGTCAGGATTTTCGGGATAGCCGACAATAACTTTTTCTACTTTGTTTTTATTAAGATAATCCTTCAAAAAAGGCGTTAAAACTGTTGTATCAACGGTTTGCAAAGGTGATACAATAATTTTTGAGGGGTCGGTAACAGCCAATCCCGTGCGTTTTCCGCCGTAATCAATTGCAAGAAGTCGTGCCATAAACGGTTATGAAAAATTTCCGTCAAAATTAAAAAAAATTTTTGAAAACCGAAAGAAAAAAATTAAGAAAAAAAATCAAAAAAAAATTATATCGTAACAAATAGTTTTGTATCTTTGCCGAAAAGATTTTTTAAGTAAATTACTTATTAAAATATAAATTAATCAAATCAAAAAATGAGTAAAATTACAGTTATCGGTGCCGGCAACGTAGGCGCAACTTGCGCTGATGCCATCGCACGCAGAGACCTCGCAACCGAGGTTGTTTTATTGGACATCAAACCTGGTATTTCAGAAGGAAAAGCCCTTGACATTTGGCAGACCTCAGCACTCGCAGGTTTCAACCACCAAATCAAAGGTGTTACCAACGATTATTCAGCAACTACAAATTCTGATGTTGTAGTTATCACGTCAGGTGTTCCTAGAAAACCCGGTATGAGCCGTGAAGACTTAATCGGCGTTAACGCAGGTATCGTAAAAAGCGTAACCGAAAACGTTATCAAAGCATCTCCTAATGCAATCATCATCATCGTTTCTAATCCTTTGGACGTAATGACATACGTTGCTTTCAAGACCGCTAAAACCTTGTCAAGCAAAGTATTCGGTATGGCAGGTACTCTTGATACCGCTCGTTACAAAGCATTTTTGGCAGAAGAAATCGGCGTAACTCCTTTGGACATTCAAGCACTTTTGTTGGGTGGACACGGTGATACAATGGTTCCGCTTCCAAGATTTACCTCTGTTGGTGGCGTTCCCGTTACTGACCTTGTTGCAAAAGACAAACTCGAGGCTATCATCGAAAGAACCAAAAAAGGCGGCGGTGAATTAACTAACTTACTCGGTACTTCAGCTTGGTATGCTCCCGGTACTTCGGCTGCTTACATGGTTGAGGCTATCATCCGCGACCAGAAAAAACTCGTTCCCGTTTGCGCATACTTGGACGGTGAATACGGTTACAAAGATATGTATCTCGGCGTTCCGGTTATCCTCGGCAAAAACGGTGTTGAAAAAGTTATCGAACTCAACCTCAACGCTGAAGAAAAAGCCCTTTTGGATGCTTCAGCTCAGGCCGTTAAGAAAACTTTAGGCGTACTTGATACGATGAACGTTTTGGATAAATAAGCATAATTTTTGTTTTTTTTAGTTTTTTAACCGCTGCTTGAAAAAAAAATATTTTTATTAAGCAGCGGTTATTTTTTTGCCATAAAAAGCTATTTTTTGTTATGACAAACAATAATTTTTTTGATATTTTTTAGGGGAAAATTCATTAGTAATAGATTTAATATTCTGATTATCAAAAAAATATCCGTGTTAAAAAAATGTTTAGAAAATGCTATATTTTTTTAACAAAAAATTTTGAAGTTAAATTAAAATAAAATAATTTTGGATAATTCTTTCATTGCGGAAGAATTGACTGTTTTAATTAGAAATCAATAAAAATTTGAGAATAAAATGGCGAAAGAAAGTAAAGAACTTTTTCAACAGACACTCCTCTTTGAATGTGCATGGGAGGTATGCAATCAAGTAGGCGGTATTTATACAGTGATACGATCTAAAATTCCGGCTATCGTTCAAAAATGGAATAAAGACAATTATTTCCTTTTAGGACCTTATTTTGAAAACCAAGCCGCCTCGGTTTTCGACCCGATTGAAGATTTAACAGACCCCGTAGGTTATGCGGTTCATACCATGCGTCAGAATGGTTTTGACGTGCATTACGGACGTTGGCTCGTAACGGGTAAACCTAAAGTCGTTTTGTTTAATCCGTATTCCGTTTTCAACCGTTTGGGCGAAATAAAATACAAACTTTGGGTTGACCATTACATTCAAGTTCATGACGAACCTCTTATGGATCAAGTTCTTGCTTTTGGTTATTCGGTAACGGAATTTTTCAGAATTCTTGTTAATTCCGATATTCAAGAGCCTCATATCATTGCTCATTTCCATGAGTGGATGGCGGGTATGCCGATTATGGATATAAGAAAGGAAAATCTCCCGATTAAAACCGTTTTCACAACCCACGCCACGATGTTAGGCAGATATTTGGCAATGAACGACCATAACTTTTATAACAATCTGCCGTTTTACAATTGGGAAAACGAAGCAAAACATTTCAACATATTCCCGACTGTTCAACTCGAAAGAGCGGCTGCACACGGCTCGCACGTTTTCTCGACTGTCAGCGACATTACCGCGCAAGAATGTATTCACCTTTTGGGCAGAGAACCCGATTATATCCTGCCTAACGGTCTTAACATCGAAAGATTCGAGGCATTGCACGAATTTCAAAACCTGCATTACAAATATAAGGAACAAATCAACGAGTTTATCCGCGGACATTTCTTCCAATCATACTCGTTTGATTTGGACAAAACATTGTATTTCTTCTCCTCAGGAAGGTTTGAGTATCAGAACAAAGGCTTTGATTTAACGCTTGAATCTTTGGCTCGTCTTAATTATAAGATGAAACAAGAAAACATTGATGCAACCGTCGTTTTCATTCTCGTTACAAAACAGCCTTATCATTCGATTAATGCGCAAGTACTTCATTCAAAAGCACTTATGGAAGAAATTCAGCGCAATACCGAAGAGATAGAAAGGGATTTGGGCAAAAAACTTTACGAATACATCACAAGCAACAACGGTCAGTTCAACATTCCGAATTTGAGCTCCATGATTTCAGAGACCATGGAATTGAAACTTCGCCGTAACGTTCAATCGTGGAAAAATACCAATCTTCCGTACGTTGTAACGCACAATTTAATCAACGACGGAGCCGATCCCGTTCTGAACTTCCTCAGAATGAGTAATCTTGTTAACGGCAGGGAAGATAAAGTAAAAGTTGTCTACCACCCTGAATTTATCAATTCAGCATCACCGTTGTTCCACATGGATTACAATCAGTTTGTAAGAGGTTGTCATTTAGGCGTTTTCCCAAGTTATTATGAACCTTGGGGTTACACTCCGCTCGAATGTATGGCATCGGGTATTCCATCAATTACTTCCGACCTTTCAGGTTTTGGCTCTTACATCAAGGCGCATTTCGATAATTGCGAAAAAATGGGCTTGTACATCGTAAACCGCAACAATGTTAATTACAACGACAGCGCGGAACAACTTGCAAACCTTATGTTAAGATTCGTAAAACTCAACCGCCGCGAACGTATCAGCATGAGAAACAACGTGGAAGAAAACTCCATTCACTTCGACTGGACAAATCTCGCTAAAAATTATTTCCAAGCATACGATTCAGCATTGGAGAGATGAAAAAATTAATTTTGACATTATTAACGGCAGCATCGCTTACGGCACAAGCCGAGGTGAGGCTGCCTAATATTATAGGCTCTGACATGGTTGTTCAACAAAACACCAACGTCAGATTTTGGGGCAAAGCACAGAAAAACGCCACGGTAGAGGTTTTAGTTTCTTGGAATTCGGAAAAATTTGTTTCCAAAGCCGACAAAAACGGTAATTTTCAGATCGAAATTCCGACAAAAGATTTCACTTTTGAGGCTCAAACCGTAGAATTTACGGATTTATCCGACAAAAAAGTTACGAAATTAGAAAATATTTTAATCGGTGAAGTTTGGTTGGCATCAGGACAATCAAATATGCAAATGCCGTTAAAAGGTTTTCCGGGTTGCAACATCGAAGACGGTTTTGAAGAAATAATGTTTTCGGACAAAGAAGCCGAGAGAGTAAGATTTTTCACCGTTCCGTTGAAACATTCCTACAATTTGGAAGAAGACGTTGATGCTAAATGGACAGTCCCTAACGCTAAAAATTCGACAGAATATTCAGCCGTTGCATGGCATTACGCAAAAGCTATAAGTCATGCTTTGGGTTGTCCTGTCGGAATTGTCAGTGCGGCATACGGCGGCACGCTCGTTGAAAGTTGGATGAGCAAAGAACTCCTTGAAAAACACGGTGTTTCCACCAAAAAAGAAGACATCGAAAATGTTGAATGGGAATACGAGAAAATTCTTTTGCCTTACAACGCTATGTTTTGGCCGATTCACAAA
>Ga0256407_10005211_pt1 | contig 21023 bp, 11 predicted proteins | sample RumenRJG_04DNA_FD_193489 | JGI IMG/M metagenome (GOLD analysis project Ga0256407, IMG submission 193489) | Bovine rumen microbial communities from Lethbridge, Alberta, Canada - RJG_04 | ecosystem: Host-associated > Mammals > Digestive system > Stomach > Rumen | place: Canada: Alberta... | reverse complement strand
AAAATTAAAAAAAATTAAAAAATGAAAAAATTAAAAATAAAAAAAAAAATAAAAAAAAAATTCAATAAAAACTCATATAAAAAAAAATGAATCTCAGTAAACCAATATTAAACAACGTTAAAAATCGTTTCCTCCCAATTTCTGAAAGTGTATTAAAAAAATTAGAACCTGAACCAAAAATTGAAGATTTCGAATTAAACAAAGAATTAGGAGTAGGTTCCTTTGGAAAAGTAGTATTAGTAAGACATAAAAAAACAAAAGTTGAATATGCAATTAAAGCAATAGATAAAAAAAACAAAACAAATCAAGAAGAAAAGCCTTATTTCAGAAGGGAAATAGAAATAATGTATAAAGTGCATCATCCAAACGTAGTAAAATTATTTGGACATTTCGAAGATAATAATTATTGTTATTTTATAATGGAATATATTTCAAAAGGAAATGTATATTCCTTAATTCCAAAAGATAAAAAAAAAAAATTGCCTTCTCAAGTAGTCGCATCAATAATGAAAGATGTAATAACAGCAGTTTATTATTTACATAATATGAATCCACCAATTATTCATAGAGATATTAAACCAGAAAATGTACTTTTAGGTGAAAATTTAATAGGAAAATTAACTGATTTTGGTTGGAGTAATTATTTACAAGATGAAAAAGAGAGATATACTGTTTGTGGTACTCCTATTTATTTAGCTCCTGAAATTATTAATGAAAGTGGACATGATGAAAGAGTTGATATTTGGTGTATTGGAGTTTTACTTTTTGAATTAAGTACTGGGAATGTTCCTTTCCCTGGGAATGATATTGATACTCTTAAATATAATATTATTAATTTGAAAATTAATTGGCCAAAAGATATTGGGTTAGATGTTAAAAATTTAATTATGAAAATATTGAAAATTGATCCTAAGATGAGGATAAGTTTAATTGAAATGTTAAATCATCCTTTTTTTACTAAATTTTTCCCTAATGCTACTTCTTGTTTAATTAAACCTAATGAAAATTTGAAATATAATACTTTTGTTGTTAGTAGAGATAATCCTAAGACTTTTAATCCAATTTTTAATGAGAACAATGTTAAGGAAAATAATTTTTATAATGAGAATAAAGCCAAAACTAGTAGAGAACAATATAAAAGGAATGTTACTCCTATTGCTAGTTCAAGATTGAGTTTAAATAAAAATAGTCATAATGTGATTAATATTAATGAAAGTAATTTTTCTAATGAATATGAAAATTTGAAAAAAAAATTTGATCATTTAAGATATGAATATTCAAAATTGAAAAATATGAATTTTGGGGATTTGAATAAAAAAATAAATGAATTAAAAAATCAAATTTTGGAAAAAGATAATTCTATCAATAATTTAATAAAAGCTTCAAGGGCTACTTCTGATAATTTGGATGAAATAAATGATAATCAAATTATGTCTTCAAGAATTAAAGAACTTCAAAATGAAAATAAAAATTTAAAAGAAAAAATATCTAAATATGAAAATTATATTAAATCTCATAATTTAAATATTAATAATTCAGGTAATGATTCAAAAAATGATAAAAAAATTAATGATATTCAATTTGAAATTGCACAATTAAAAAGTAAAATTGATGATGAATGTAGAAATTATTTAGATATTATTTTATCTGAAAAAGAAAAAGAATTTAAACAAATAAAAGAGGAAGAATCAATTATTTTTGAACAAGAAAAAAAACAACTTCAATATATTTCAAATAAATATAAAAAAATATTAACTAATAAAGAAAAAGAAAGAGCAGAATTAATTACAAAAATAAATGAATTACAAACTAAATTAGCCAACGCAGGAATTTGTTAAACTTATAATTAATTAAGTTAAAATAAAAAAAATGAAAAAATTTTATTTATTGTATTTATTAAAAAAATAAAAAAAGAAAAATTTTTAATTTTATTTAAATAGTTAATCTAATTTAAAAAAAATTAATAAAATAATGAATGAAGAAATTGAAGTTGAAAGTGAAATAAAAGTTTTAAATTATATTTGGAAAACTCAAATAATGTTTGTAACAGGGCATTATGAATTTGAAATTCTTCTGACAAAAAAAAATTCAAAAACAAACCAAATAATGTCTCAAAGGACAATATATAGAAGATTTAAAGATTTAGAAATATTATATGATGGTTTAATTGAATATAATCCAGGTTGTTTAATTCCTCATATTCCTGAAAAAAATTTTTGGACAAATTTAAGTGTTTCTTCCAATCAACCTATTATTTTAAAAAGAAAACAAAAAATAGAAAATTATTTGAATTATATTAATAAACATATTTATTTATCACATAATCCAGTTTATTTAACTTTTATAAGTGATGATTTTGAAAGATATAAAAATGAATTAAAAGATGGAGTTAGTATTTATAGTATCATTAGTACTAAATTTAAAGATGTTCTTAAAAGTTATAATTTGTATATTTTTGGTAAAAATAAAAATAATGAAAATATTGAATTGTCTAATAAAATGTTAAAAAATGAAAAAATGAGATTAGAAAAAATTTTAAAAGGAGTTGAATTAGCTAATTCTTTTTTTAAAAAAGAACTTGAATCTTGTATAATACAAGAAAAAAGTTTAGAAAAAATTTCGGAAATGACTGGAATTTTGGTTAATTCTAATTTTTTATTAGAAATTAAAGAAGATAAAATAAATAATAATTTTGTTTCTATTAAAAATAATTTTCAAAATGAAAGTAATAGTTATAAAAAATTAAGTGAAGATTTAAAAAGTTATACAAATAAAATTGAAAATCTTTATGAAAATATTTGTACTTATCAAGATGCATTAATTGCTTTAATTGAAATTTTTGATAGAAAAGAAAAAGTTGAATTTAATTTGAAAAGAGAAAAAAATGAAGATTTTTTAATTGGTGAAAATAAACAAAGTGAAATTTTAGAATTAGAAAAAACAGTTAAAAATTCACAAAAACAGTTTATTGATGAATTAAATAATTTTCATAAAAATTTAGAAAAAATTTTTATTGATTATATTAATAGTTATATAGAAATTAAAGAAAAAAAAGAAAATGATAATAAAAAAATATTTTTAGATAAATTACAAATTCAAGATGAAAAAATAAAATAAAATTTTTATTATAAAATTATTTATATATATAAAATATTAATTCATATTATTTTTCATATACTGTTAAAATTTTCATATGGTTTCTTATTAATATTAACATTATTATTATTATTATTATTATTTGAGTGACTTATTTTAATTGGTTTAAAATTTCTTTTTTTATTAATTGCTTTAATTTTAACTTTTTTATCTTTACTTTTACTATATTTTAATACTTCATTATTATTAGGAGATTGTGAAAGAGAATGTGTATTTAAAATATTTTTTTTTGAATTTATTTTTAATAATCCTTGTCCTTCAACATTTATTTTTGAACCACAAGGAGTTAAAATATTTTTTTGAGAATCTTTTCTTTTAGAATTGAATTTTATTTTTGGAAAATTTAATATATTATCATTACTATCAATTGATAATAAAGGTTTAATTAAATTTTTTTTTTCCAATGATTTTTTTTTCATTTGTGTAAATAATGCATTATTATTTTTAAATTTTTTACTTATATTACTTGAACTATGAATTATATTCATAATTTTATTTTTAAAATTAGAATCTTTATCTTCAATATTTCTTTGACTAGAACATTTAGATGAATTTTTAATTGGTAAAGGTTTATTATGAATAATTTTAAAAATATTTGGAGATGAATTTTTCATAATTTGATTATTTAAACCTTCACCAATAATTGAAATTTTTTTCCCTATATTATTATTACTATATCTATAAGTAGTACTACCATTTTTATCATTTTTATTTAAAATAACTTTATAACTATTTTTATTTTTATTCAAACTTTCATTTTTTTTAATTTCAGATGAAGTAGTTTCATCATTATTAACATAAAAACTTTGTCCAGTATTAAAAAAATTTGATTCATTTTTGGATAACTTCATATTAATCATAGAATTAGTATTTCCTAGTGATTTTACTTTAGAATGAGTATCATTATTACCAAAACTAAAATCTCTATTAATAAAATTCCCATTATCACAAAAAATACTTTTATGAGGAAAATAATTAACAAAAGAATAATCCTTAAATAAATCAGGATAATGTTCATGATTCATATATTCATTATATCTAAACAAAGTTTCACTATCAACCTGATCTTTACTTTCACAATATTTCCTATCAAAATTATCCTTATTTCTCTCAGGAATAAAAGGAGCAATAATTTCCTTATTTCTAATTTTCTCCCATTGAACATCCTTCATCCAATCATGTTCCATTAAATCCTTAATGCCATTTTTAAATCCTAATCTCTTACATTCTTTCCTTTCAATTAATTTATTAATAAAATCTGCACTTTCCAAACTCCAATCATCAGGAATATCATCTTTATTAATTTTAACTTGTCTACTTACAATTAAATCTCTAATTTCTTTTCTACTTCTTCCCAAATAAGGTCTAAAACCAAAGCAAAATTCAAACCCAATAATTCCAATAGCATAATAATCAACTGGGAATGAATGATTAGATAATAACATTACTTCAGGAGCCATATAACCAGGTGTACCACTAGTTTCACTAGAATTGTCTTTTTCGTTTTTTTTAGCTACACCAAAATCTGTTATTCTAATATAACCATTTGAATCACATACTAAATTTTCTGGTTTGATATCTCTATGGATTATATTTTTACTATGAATATATGAGAGACCTATTATTATATTACTTAAGAAAAATTTTGTTTGTTGTTCTGTGAAAAATTTATTTTTTGCTATATGATAACGTAAATCACCTCCTTTTAAATAATCCATTACTAAATATAAATTTGAAAAGTCTTGAAATGAGAAATACATGTTTACTATGAAGGGATTGTTTAGTTTTGCTAGTAATTTCCTTTCGTTTATTATACTTTCTTCACTTCTTCTATCTATTATTTTTACTTTTGACATTTCTTTTAAGGCGAATAGTTCTTTTGTTCTTTTTAGTTTTACTTTCCATACTTTACCAAATCCACCTTTTCCTATTATTTGAATAAATTCAAAATAGTTTCTTGTCACTTTTTTTTGGATTTTTGAGTTTTTTTTTAGTTATATATGAATATTTTTACTTTTTATTTTGTTGGTTTTTAAATCTGAAAGGGTTAGGTTTTGTCCCATATGAATTTTAATTTTATTTTTTTATTTTTATATATTTTTAATTTTTGAATTTGTTTTTTTATAATAATAAAGATTATGTATATTTTTTCTTTTTTTCCTTTTATTTAATTAAAACAAAAGAAAAATTAATAATATTATTTTTAATATACTTTTGATATATTAATTAAAAATATAAATTAGACATAAAAATATTATTTAATCATTTTATTATATTCATTAATATCATAATTCTTAAAAAAAGTAGCATCAGGATTGGGAATAAACTCATCTTGATTAAAAGTAAAGCTAATACTTCTTTCCTTAATCCAAATTCTTTCTGTTTCTCTTTTTCTATTATCAGTAATTTTTTCTAAATAATCTCTAAATAAGTCATTAGTAACAATAAAAGAATCATGATTTTTAGCATATTGAATACAATAAGAATCATCATAATCTTGAGGAGGAGATTGAATAACTAAATGTTTCTTATATAATTCATTTAAATATTCAACATTATCAGGAATAACTCTTTTTTTATTTATTATTGAATTAGGATCTTTTTGTCTAAAAAAATATTCTGGTAAAAAAGATATAACATCATGTCCATTTTTATTAAAAAAATCCATAGCAATTTGAATTCCTTTTGTTGAAAATTTTTGATCTCCATGTCTCATTGCAATATTTGAAGCATCTAAAATAATTAATGGTTTCTTTTTTTCAACTGGGATATTTATAATATTTTTTTCATTCAATTTTCCTATTATAGAATTTGTTTCATCATCAAAAATATTTTCTTTTAAATCTTCTATTTTTGTTATATTAATTGGAGTTCCTTTACTATGAAATGTATTTGAAATTTCTTGATTATTTATTGCAGGGAAGCCAAAACATTCTAAAAAGTGAATTAATATTATTTTATTCATTATTGATATTTCTTTTATATCTCCTATTTTAAATATACCTTTTTTTTTATTTAATTGAAAAAATCTATGTAATGGGATAAATCCTAAAAATGATAATTCTATTGGGAGAATTAAATTATTTATATTGTTTATTAATAAATCTAATGTTACTCTTGTTTTTGGGAAGAGATATTTTTTTAATTCAGTTTCGTTTCTTAAATAGTAATGAAGGTATTTTAAATTATTTTTTATTGGTTCATCTATAAATAATTTTAAACAATCATAATTTAAAGATAACCAATAAAATAATACTAATAAATATTTTTCTATAAAATTATAATTTTTTTCTCTCATATTTGAACATATTATTTTTGTAAATGTTATTAGAAAATTTAAAGAATATTTTAAACTTTGTTTCATTTCTTTTTGATTTAATGATTTGATTAAGTTATGATTATATATTTTAAAATTAAGTAATCTATTTCTATCACTAAAAGTAATTTCTTGTGATTCATTTTTATATTGTTCTAAATTATTTAAATTATAATGAAGAGTAAATAAACTTAAAATAATCATTTTAGTAATATTTCCCTTAACTTCATAATTAATTTTAAATTCATCAGGAATAATATGATAATTTAATAATACTCTCGACATAATAATTTTAAAATTTTCTTCCAGTCTTCCAATATCATCAATATCAATATTCATATATAAAATACCAATATTCCTATAAAATAAAATAGGTAAATAATCAATATCATATTTTAAAAAACTAATATTATTAACATTAGTATCAACCATATAATCATTTTTATTAAATTTTCCTCTAATGGACTCAAAATCTTTTTCTAAATTATCTTTAATTTTAGTCATTTCATTATCAATACAACTTAAAGCTCTAATAAACCAATATGCACTACTCATATAATCTTCTAAAAATTCTCTATAAATATAACCTAAATTAGAATAAACTCTTGCATTTCTTGGATTATTATCCAATGCATAATTAAAAAAACCAACTCCATCATTTGCATCTTTTTTAAAATCACCTTCAATATTAATTAATTCTTTAAATTGTAAAAATTTTTTATTTAACATTAATTTTAATTTTTTAATATCACCCATAAATGTTAAAACATTACTAATGAAAATAGGAAAATCTTTTGATTCTCTTATTTCTGGTGTAAATAAATAATTTTGTTCTGTTATTGTTGTGTAGACATTTTTAAAAAAATCAAATGAGTTTCTTAAATCATCAAGTAGAGTTGAATATAAGTTTTGTATTATTACTTGGGAATTTTTTCCTAAATGATTACGGTCTATTGGTAATTTTATTACTGTTGATGATCTTTCTGTTAATAAATTCCAACATTGTAAATCTAAATTTGCTCTTAGAATAAAAGAAATATTTTTTGGTTTTTGAATTAGTTCATTGTAAAAGTTCATTAGTTGATTTAATAATTTTTCATATTCTCTTTTTACTATATTTCTTATATTTAATTTGGAATTTGTTTTCCATGATTGGGATACTGTGTCAAAATTATTTTTTAGTTGCTCAAATTGATTTAATATTTCTTTGTTCGGATCCATTTAATTTTTTTTTGGAATAATATGATTTATATTTTTTTTTTATTTATTATATAAAATTAAAAATAATATTTAATTTATTGATATATTTATTAACTATTTAATTATTTTGTTTAATGTGATTTGAAAAATTAGTTAACTTATTATTTTTGTAATGTTTTAAAGACTGAATTGAAAAATCATAAAAAAAATTTTATGAAAATATTAAATAATATTATTATTATTATACTAAAAAATAATATTTTTTAATTCAATATTATTTACCTATAAATTTTTGAATTGAGTAATATTCATTAATCAATCATTACTTTTAATTTTATTTATTAATATTAAAAATATAAATTATATGCATAATCCCCATAAAAGATTTTATTATTGTTTTGGTAATTCTATTTATCATTAAGAAATTATATAATTTTTCATCTTCAAATATTAAAAATTATTATAAACCATAAATGAATAAATATTAAAAAAAATTCTTTTATTATTTAAAAGTTTTCAAAAAAAAATATTTTGACAATATATAAAATACAAATGGTAAAAACTATGAAAAAAAAGTAACCAACAAAAAATAAAAAATATAATATTTTAGTAACAATTTTTGTATACATTAAAAGAAAAAGTAAATAATATTCATATATTTAATATTATAAACAAGGAAAATGATATAAAAAATAAATAATTGAGTTTTAATTATCCTTATTTATATATTTATTTTATCAATTTAAGAAATAATAATTGTTACTTCCCATTTAAACAAAAAAATAAGTGATATATTATTATATAATATTTATCAAAATATTCAAAATTATGATTTTAATAAAGTGAATCTTTTATCAAAACTTAAATGATTTGGTCTACTATTTATTCTTTTATGAATTTTATTTCTTAAAAACTCAGTGTCAAATGTAGTAACAAAAAACAAATTATTTAAATTTAATTTTTTTTCTTGTTCATTATTATTTGTTTTTTGAATATCTAAATCATATTTAAGATTTCTTCCAGGATGATTTAATCTAATTGCTTTTCCTTTAAATGTATTTTTAAAATTAAATTGAGTTTTATTTGCAGAAAAATCATTAATATAATTTGAATAATTTTTTTTTTTATCATTACTTAAATTTTTTAATCTATTAAAAAGTTTATTTTTATTTTTTGAATTTGAATAATTTACGGGACTATTCATATTAATAAAAAATGTTCTATAATTATTATCAAATTTAGAAGTATTTGAATTTCTAAAATAAGAAGAAGAAACATTATGTAAATTTTTATTATCTGAATTTGTAATATTATTATAATCAGTAATTAATCTATTAGTATTTTGAGATGTTGATACATAATTTTTAATTGGTAATTCAATATTTTTTTTAATATTTTTTATTTGAAAAAATGGTTTTGTTTCTATATCATCCACAATTTCATAATCATCATCATAATTAATAAATTTTATTTTTGGAAGACTTCTTTTCTTTTTTAAAGGATATAATTTTTTTTTTAATAATTCAATTTTTTTTTGCATAAAGAAAAATTTATTTGTTAATGTTTCTAAATTATTTCTTTGAAATTTTTTATCACTTAATGATATTAAATTTGAATTTTCAGTTTCTAATTTTTCAATAATTTCTTTAAATTGAATAAAATCTGAATATTCAATTGATAAATTTTCATTTAAAAAATTATCAGATATTTTTTCATATACAATAAAATCAGAAAAAAATTGTAAAAGAATTAAGAAATCTTCATATATATCTAATTGTTTGATAAAATTAATTTTTTCTTTAATTAATAATACCTTATTATAATGTTTTTTTTCTGTATTGAATTCAATAAAAATTTTAATCAGATCATTTCCTTTAAGAATTAATTTATCCATTGAAATAATTTCAATAAGTTTTTCATAAAAATTATTATTGATTTTGATTTTTGTAATTTCATTTACAAAATTATCATATAAAAAAAAATATATTGGAAGTAAATGAATTGAATTTATTTTAAGATTTTCAGGAATTAAATTTTTAACTTTATAATGGTAATGATTTTCAAACATGAAATTCAATAAACTAATACATAAATTTTCTGAAATTACATTTAAAATTAACATTAAAATTGAAGTTAAAATAATTATTCCATTTCTTATTCTATCACTATCATTTAAATTAGAGGAATCTTCAACTTTATTAATTTTAAATATATGAGATATTGAAAGTAGTTTAAATTGATGTAAATTTAAATCTGAATCAATATTACTTTGACTATTTATATAGAAACTATCCATTTTTTCATTATAATTTAAAAGTTTAATATAAGTTTGGCAAAGAAGTAATAATTTCTTTTTTTCTAATTTAATATATTCTTTACATATTTTTAATTCTGAAGATGTATTTATTTCCATAACATTTATAATTTTTTTTATAGTTTGATTATATTTATCATAAAATTTTTTAATATTAATTAAACTTTCATTATATATAGTTAATTTTTTAGAATGAGTTTTTCTCCGGTATTCATTTCTTGAATTATTACTATCTTTCTGTATTGGATTATTTGTTGATATACTTGATCTTCTTTCTTTTCTGTTAATTACATCAATCATATAATTTAATTTATTATTTAAGAGAGTTATATTTGGATTATGATATATTAAATGTTTTAATAATTTTTGATCATGAATTTGTAATTCAAAAATATTAATTGTTAAATTTCTAAGAGTTAATATTTTTTTTTCGTTAAATGCATCGATTGTTATTCTTAAATATCCAAAAGTATTTTTTATTAATAATGAAGAAAAATCTTCAATTGAATTTTGGAATAAATCTAAATAAAATAAATTTGGTAATTTTATGATAAAATCAATATTTCTTAAACTATTATTTTTAAGGGATAAATATTCTAAATTTTGAAAATTAAAAATTATATTTTTGTCAATTGAGTTAAATTTGATTGATGATATATTTGAATTATTCATTATAATTCCAGAAGTTAAAATTGAATCTGAAATTAAAATTTTCTCTTTTTCATAATTTTTTTCTTGTTGATTTTTTTTCTTTTTATATTTTAATACTAATGAATAAATATCATCTGTTGTAATATTCATTATAAATATTAAATTATTAATAATATATAATTGATTAATTTATTAAAAATAAAATGAAAGATGAAACATCAGACTTTTTAAAAAAATTTAAAAACAGAATAGAAAAAATGGGAAAAAATGGTGTTTCAGGTTTATTATTAAGAATGAATGAACCAATTAATGGAAGTTTTTCAAATAATATAAAATATACCCCATCATTTTTAAACTCTAATAATTATTCAAATAATGGAAACGATTATATTAATAGTTATAACTATAATAATAATAATCAAATATATAATTTATATCAAAATAATAATCAAAATTATAATAATAGTAATGAATCTAATAATTATTTTAAAAACAAAGGATATTTTTTAATGGATTCAATTCCATCAAATAATAAATTATTAAAAAATAACCCAATGATACCTGAAATAAAAAAAAGTACATTATTTGAAAAAAAAATTGAAAATTCAAATTCTCGTTCAAATATATTAAGTAAAAGTGTAAAATTAAATAAAATAAATAAATATAACTTAATAAAAGTATTAAATTCAGAAAAAAATGAATCAGAATATTTAAATAATATAGATTATGGATATCAACCATATACATTAAAAGATTATAAAAATTTACCTAAAATTTCATTAAAAGGAGGATTAAGATCAATTATTGGAACAAAAGAATGGGAAAATGCCGTTTTAAAAAGGTCAAGAATGAGTAATTATGGTGAAAATGTTTTAAAAAATGAAACTGGTTTAATTTATAAAGTTCATGGTACACCAGAACAAATAATAAAAAGACAAAAAGAAATTATGAGAGAAAATTCTAAATGGAAAAGAAGTAATACTTATGGGAAAAGGTTATTAGATTATCAAAGAAATGTTATTGAGGATCAATATTTTTTTTCTGAAAAAAATCCTCATTCAACATATGAAAATCAAAATGAAATTCTAAAACCTGAAAGAGATAGAGATACTTATATTAAAAGATTAGAAAAAATGAAAGGATTATTATTGAATTAATATTATAAATATATTAATATGGTGTTTAAAAATTATTTCATTAAAAATGTAAATTTTTAAATAATAATTAAATATTCATATTTTTATATTAAAACAAAATATACTTATTAAATTTTTTTTACTTTTGGAAGAATAAATCATAATATTTGTAAACTTTAATTGCATTAGGAAAAGAATAAAAAAGAATCATTAAAAAAGTCCCAAGCCATAAACCATAGACTCCATAATTAAATAAGAAACAAATAGCAAATCCAATTGGAATAAAAATAATAGGGAAAATTATTCTATATAATAACATATTATTAGAAATATTAATTCCTTTAACATATCCTTCAAGTTCATATGATATATAATTTATACAAACACAAATTGTATAAATAGTATATAAATAATTTAATTCATTTTGTATTTTTTCATTACCACCATTTCTTAAATATAGATATGCAATTTTTCCTCTAAAAATTGATAAAATTAATCCACAAAATAAAATAATTATAAATACTTCATAAGTGAATATTTTTACATATTTTATTTTTGCTTGATGAGAATGTTTATTTCCAATACTACTATATTGTATATAATTTTTTAAAGTTGATGATAAACCTTTTCCAATTGCACTTAAAAAAATAAAAAGATTTCTTAATATTATATTACATGAGAATTCTTCATCTCCTATAAATAAAGAAAATAATAAAAAGAATTCATATGAAATAAAATCTAAAAAAAGATAAAATCCTTTTATTAAAATATCTTTTAATGAATTTTTTAACACATGATCTAAAAATGTTTTTGGAAAAAAATAAAAATTTTGAATTGTTTTATTTGTATAACATTCATCAGTAATAATATAATTAGAACATAAATAACAAAAAATTGATGTTATAATCATTGAATATGATATTCCTTTTGTTTTATGATTATTATTAAAAACAAAAATATATGACATTAAAAAATGCATAAAAGTAAAAAGAAAAAGAAATCCTAAAGCAGATGATCTCATATTATTTTTTTGAAAGAATTTTAAATTTAATTCATATAAATAAAAAAATAATAAAAATATAGAAGCATAAATAATCATATCAAAATATATATTTGTTAAATTTGTTGATACTTCAAGTCTTTCTAAAGTATTATGTTTATAAATTGGTAAAAAAATATATTTTAAAATAAAAATTGAAGAAAGTGAAAAAGGAATAATAAGAAAAATAACTACTAAAATTAATATTTTTTTTAAAATAATATATCTTGATAAAATTTCAGAATTATAATTTAATGTTTTAATAATACCTAAAACATAAAAATTTCCAAAAATATTTAAATAAGAAAAACCAATTTGGAAATAATTAAAATTAGAAAATTTATATAAAGTAACATTATCATCTTGAATTCTTCCCATTATACTTAAATTAATAAATTCAAGTAAAATTAATTGAATTAATTCAATATGATTAAAAAAAGAATCTTGCATTATTTCACTTGCAATAGTTAATTTTGGTTTTTTTTCCATTTCAGGATCAATTATTGAAATATCATTATCAACATTTATATTATCTGGGTACTTTATAAAAGACATTAAAAATTTTTTATTTTAAATTTATTATTCTATTTTATATTAAAAAATTACAATTAACAAAAAAACTTTTTATTCAAAATAATATATATTTAATGAGTATTAAAAATGATTATGATTATTTATTTAAATATATTTTAGTAGGGGATTTTTCAGTTGGAAAGTCAAATATTTTATTAAGATTTTCAAAAAATGAATTTAATACTAATTATCATTCAACAATTGGAATTGAATTTTCAACAAAATCAATAACAATTAATAATAAAAATTTAAGAATTCAAGTTTGGGATACTGCAGGACAAGAGAAATTTTTAGGAATAACAAAAAATTATTTTAAAGATTGTTGTTGTGTTTTAATTATTTATGATATTACAAATAGACAAACTTTTAATAATCTTCAAAATTGGATTAATACAATTCAAAATTATTGTAATAAATATATTACTTTATATATGATTGGAAATAAATGTGATCTTGAAGAACAAAGAGAAGTTAATTATGAAGAAGGAGAAAAATTTGCTCAAGAAAACAATATTCATTTTAATGAATCTTCGGCTAAAGAAAATATAAATATTAATGAAATTTTTGAAGAATGTACTAAAATTATTTGTGATAATATTGATAAGAAAATTTATGATTTAAATGATGAAAATATTGGGATTAAGAAAGGAATGAGAGAAAATATTATAATTGGTGAAAATAATAATAAAAATAATAATAATAAATGTTGTTGATTTATTTATATTATATATTATTTTAATTAATTATTAAATATTATTATTAATTTATGATTTTTTGAATTTTTGATAAAATGGATAATAATAATAATATTGAAGTTGAACATGAGAAAATATATTATTTGTTTAAAAATTTAAAGAAGATTTTACCATTGTAAAAAAAAATTTATTTATTGATTTAGTGGATATATGAAAAATATTAATGTAAAGAAATCTTTAAATGATAAAATATTAAATGATAATTTATTAGAAAAAATACAAAAATCACATTCTTATGAAAAAAATCAAGGAAATAATTTAAAAAATAAAAATAATATTATTGTATATTTTAATCAAAATTCATATCATTCAAATAAAAATCTTTTATGTATTAATTTTCCTAATTTAAATAATAAAAATACAATATCATCAGATGAAAAAACAAAAATTAACGATAATAAAAATTTTTTTTCAGAATTAGAATTAAAAAACAATAATAATTTAAACAATTTTTCAAAAAAGTTATTTTATAATAGAATTAATGATTATAATTTAAAAAAAAATATATTTCTTCCAAATATCTCATATAAATTAAAAAATAGTCCAAGAAGGGCAGATAGAAATAATGAATTAAATCAATTATATTTAAAAGGATTTCGATTATATAATCCTAAATCATCAAATAATCAATCTGTTTTAAATAATGCTAGAAATATTAAATTAGATGAAATAAAAAAAAAGCATTTACTCAAATCAAAAAGTTTATGTGTAATAAATAAAAATTAAAAAATCATTATATCATTATTTTATATATATAAATATAAATTTAAATTATTTTTTTTAAAATTATCTCAAAAATGGGAAAAAAACATCATCATTCACATTATTCTTCAAAAGAAAAAAACAGAGAAAAAAGAAAAGAAAGAAAAGAATCAAAAAAAGGAAATAAATATCCAAAAGAAAATAAAAAAGAATCAGACTCCTCATCATTTTATTCATCAGAAAAAGAAGGTAAAAAATTATCAATTAAATCTTCAAGTTCATCAACTTTAATTTTAGATAAAAATAAAAAATTAAGCATAGAAAAAGATGAAATAAGCAGTGATGGAGAAAATAATATAATAAACAAAGAGCAATTAGAAAAGAACATAAAAGAAAATTTAAAAGATGAACCAAAAACAACTTCATTAACTTTAAAAAATGAAAATAATAATACATTAATCCTAAGAACAAATTTATATAACACAAAAGAACTTCAATTAAATATTTATTCTCATTACCATTTCGTAGATATAAACTCAATAACAAATTTAGGTAGAAAATTAGTAATTTACAATTTACCAGAAGTAAATGATGATGAAATACAACAATATTTTACAACATTATTAAATCAATTTATCCCAAATTCAAATTTAAAAAATCCAATAATTTCATTTGAAAAAAGAGATAATGGTTTTTATTATATAATAGAATTAGTAACACATGATAATGTAGAAATATTAAAAAATTTTGATCAAGTAGAATGGAGAAATTATAGAATAAGAATATCACAACCAAGAGATTTTTTCAGAGATTATAATAATTCTCATGGTAATATTGTAATACCAAAACAAATAGAAAGAGCAAATAATATTTTAGCAACTTTTGATAATAAAAAAAATAATAAATTATATATGACTGGAATTCCATTAACAGCAAAAGATGAAGAAATAAGAAAAATTGTAGAAACATTTGGACAATTAAAATATTTTAATTTAATCCCAGATCAAAATGATTTTAATTTAAATAGAGGATTTTGTTTTTTTGAATATTTAAATGAATCAGTAACAGAAAGAGCAATAAAGGGTTTAAACATGTTACAAATGGGAGACAAAAAATTTCATGTTCAAAGAGCAAATGAAAATAATATAAATAACAATTTAAAAATAGCAACAGAAATATTAAGAAAAGGTAAAGAAGAACAATTAAATCCATCATTAATAAAAAAAATAGAAAATAAAGGTTTTATTGATAAAGGAGAATTAACAATTGATGATTTAGAAATTCAATCATATGCAAATATACCAAGTAGAGTTTTATTATTTATAAATGGGATTACTGCAGAAGATTTAATTGATGATGAAGAATATAAAGAAATTGTTGAAGATATTAGAGAAGAATTTATGAAATATGGAACTGTTTTAAATGTTGAAATTCCTAGACCTGATAAAGATACACATATTTGCCCTGATAGTGTTGGAAAAATTTTTATTAAATTTTCTACTATTGAATCTAGTAAAAAAGCTAGATTTGAAGTCAGTGGGAGAAGGTATAATGGAAGGATTTTAGTTGGAAGTTTTTATCCTGAAATGTATTTTGATATTAGGGAATTTAATTATAGGGAAGGGGATAAATGATTTTTTTTTTTATTTTTTTGGAAAGAAATTTTTATTTTTTTAAAGGGGGTTTTAAATTGTTATATTTTATTAGCCACATGAATTTTTTTTATTATAATATATATGATTTAAAAATATTTTTTTTATATTTTTATTTTAAGTTTTCTATTTTGAATATATTATCATCTTTTTGATTTAAAAGACATTTTATTTTTTACTTTTAATTTTTCATTTTTTTTAATATATTTATCAATTTCAACACTTTTTTATAATTATGAAATTTTTTTTTCTTTTATTTCAGTTTTTAAAAAAAAAAAAAAAAAAAAAAAAAAACTTATTATTTTTTTTTCTAAAATATCAAATGTTGAATAAATAATTTTTTCAATTTCATATTCACTTGCTTTAAATGGATTTAATTTAATCTTATATTCTTTAAATCTATTTTTATTTAATTTATATTTTTCATTTTATTTTTAAATCAATTTTTACTTATAAATTAAAATTAAATTTTATAAATAAATTTTATAATTATTCAATTATTAATTAATTTTTTACACGTAATAAATTTGAATTTTTAATAATTTTTATTTCATTTAAGTGATATATCATTTATTTGATATAAAATCAGAAAAAATAAATAATAGGATATTTCATAAATTAATTTAAAAATAAAAAGGTAAATTAAACTATTAAGAAATAAAAAAACTTATCAAAAATAATGATTTTTTTCATCTTTTTATTATATATTTAAAAAATATAATTATTGATATTTTTTATTTATGTATTTTTGAATATATTTTTTATTTTATTTAAAGTTTTTCCTTTTTTATATGTATTAAATAATTTTTGCAATATTTCTTTCATATCATTATTCCCTTTAACAACTTCTGTAAATTTAATCATATTATTATTAGTTTCCTCATCAGAACCTTCAGTCTTATATGATTTACCAATAATAATAATAATTTTTTCTAAATTTTTATAATTATCCCCTAAAATCAGATTAGGTTCTTTCATTAATATTTCCATTAAAAATTTATTATTAATTAATCCTTCTTCTAAATCTTCAGTAATTGGCATATTATCAATCCATATTTGTAAATAATTATTTAAATTATCTAATTCTTTACCATGATATTGAATAACTTTACATAATGCACTAACTGAATTATCTTTTGCAAATTTCATATATTTTTTTTCATTTTTTGGAATATTTTTTGGATAATTTAAAGAATTAATAATTGCTTTTAATAAATTATCTTTATAAGAAATAAAATTTGTATTTGTAAATTTAGCAAAAATTCCTAATCCATATGCTGCAGCATTTCTTAATTCATAATCTAAATTATTTGAAAATTGAATTAAAATATTAAATAAATTATCCCATATTTTAATTAATAAATTTTGTTGTAAATATTCAATCATATTATCAATTATCATTAAACCTAATTTTTTTTCAAAATTAGATGAATTTTCATTAAAATATTTTGGTAAATAATTATTTATAAATTTATCAACAATTTCTAAAGTTAATTCTTTATGAGTATCAAATAAATTTCCAAATAAGTCACTAAAAGAAGTTTGAATATCTTCAATTTCTTCAATTTGATCTTTTATTTCATCTATTGCTTCTTCTTCTGAATTATCATCTTCATCATCACTATAAATTTTATTTGCTCCTGTTTTTTTATTATTTTCTATTTCATTTTCTGTTTTTATTTTTTGCTTATTTAAACTTATTCTATTTTGTTCAACTTTATCAAAAATTTGAAATAATTTTTCAAATAAATCATTTATTTCATTTATTGATAAAAATTTTTTTGTTGTTTTTACTATTAAATTTAATGAATCTAACATTGTTGTTATTAAACCAAAATCTTTTTCTATAAATAATTGATTTACTAAATCAATTATATATTGTTTTGATGTAGAATGAAGAATATTTTTATCTACTTTTATTTCAGAAAGAACATTTATTGATAAATCATAAGTTTTTGAAATTTCTTCTTGAATATTTTCATTTGGATATTTTAATAAATTAACTGCAATTTGATAGATTATTTGAATATGATTTAAATTAAAACATTTTGGTGCTTTTTTTAATAATAAATTTAATATTTCTAAAAAACAATTAAATTCTTCAGTTTCTGATGTTTGAATTGATTTTTTTTTCCTTGTTTTTTTTTCTTCTTCTTTTTCTTCATTTTCATCTTTGAAAAAATCTTGAATATTAATTGTTTCATTTGGATTATTTGCAATAGACATTTCAGGAGGTTTTTTTAATAAGATAATTAAAGATTGAAATAATTCAATAATTTTATCTTTATTAATTTCTAATAGATCATCAATTATTTTATCCCAAGTATTCAATAAATAATTTCCTAAATTTTCTTTATATGAATTTAAATTCATTTGAATTTTAATTAAAATATCAAATAAATTTAATAAAACTTTCTTAAATAAATTAGGACATAATGGTCCTATTAAAGAAATAGTTTCTAATAATATACCAATTAAATTTTTATTAATACCTTCATTTAAAATTTTTGTCAAATAATTTAATAAAATTTCAAAAGTTTTCTCAGAATAATTTTTAAAACTTTCCTCAGAAGCAACAATAAATTGTTGTATATCAATTAAAATACCTTCCTTTAAAGCTATAGGAGAAATATTATTATCTTTTAAAAAAACTTGTAATAAAACATCTAATGAATTTTGCATATATTGTCCAATATCACTTTCAGAAATATGATCTATAAACATATCAATTGCATCACAAATTTCTAATTGTATTCTTAAACAATTTGAATTTTTCATTATTTCAATTAATAAGGGAATAACTTTTTTATGATATTCATTTTGAAAATCTGGAAAATGATGATCACTTAATTCAGCAATACAATAAATTGAAGAATATTGGATTTTTGGATTAGGATTATTTAAATCTAATATAATCATATTAATTATTTTTTCAATATTAGTAATTTCATTAATAAATTTTGATATTTCTGCAATAGTAATATAAGCAATATATTTATATTTCCATTCTTTTTCATTTGAATGTTGTATTAATTCTGAAATATTTTCACTTACAATATTTAATATTATTTCTTTATCCAATGATGTAAATAATCTTGATATTAAAGAAGTTGATTCATCTAATTTTTCTTCTGGAATAAACTCATCTGTAATATATGTTTCTGATTCTGGTTTTAACCAATCTTCATCTATTGAATTATCAATTTCCATTGAATATTTAAATATTCCTGATATTAATTGTTTTATTTTTTCATTGTCTTTATTAATACATTTTGGAATTTGTTCTATTATTGATATTAATATTTCAAAAGAGATTTCTCTTAAGTAATCATCTATTTGTTTATTTTCTATTATTTTACCCATTAAAATAAAAATGTCATTAAAATTTTTTCTTAATATTTTTGGTTCACTATTTGCTAAATCATTTAATGATTCTAAACAAATTTTTAAATTTTCATTATCTTTATTTTCAAGACAAAATAATGTGGTTTGAAGAATATAAAATATAAATTCTTTAAATTGTTTAACTTCTTTTTTTTCTAAACTAGAACATAATAATTCATTTATACATTCTACTGTCTTTGCCTTTAATGATATATTATTTGATTGAAAATATACATTAAAACATTTTAAAAAAATTGGAATTCCTTCTTTTAATTCATCATATGCTTCTGAATAAATATTAGATAAAAGATATAATGATAATTCAAATTTATCAATATTATTTTCATTAAATTCAAGGTAAAAGTTATTAATTATAAACTTTAAAAATTCATCCCATTTTTCTTCATTCTCTTTTAAAGAAATAAAAACATTTATTATTGCATTTGAAATTTTTTTTCTTAAATTTTTATTTTTTGTATTTATTAAAGCATTTAGTATATTATTTTTTAATAATTGTTTATTTTCTTTTGAAAAAAACTTTGTTATATCATTTGATATTTGATCTTCATTTACAATAAAAATTTTTCTAATTAAAATTGCACAATATGTGCATACACTTAAATCAGTTGATGTTAATAAAATTTGACTTGCATATAATGATAATAATTCTTTTGATTTATTATCTTGTAAAAATTTTTGCAATTGAGTTTCTGCTCCTCTTCTTATATTATTATCTATATTTAATAAATTTTTTAACATTAATTCACATTGATTTAACTCATTTTGATTTATTTGTGCCATTCCTGATTTAAAGATAAAAAATTAATCAATTAAAACATATTAGCCAAATTAATAAATTAACAATTAAAAAAAAACATTTTATTTTTTAATTTTATTGATTAAATTTTTAATTATAATGTTTTAATCTTTTGTTTATTTATTTAAAATTTTTTTCTCAAATTCTTTTTATGCTCTATATATAATATAATTATTAAAATAAAAATTTGAAATCATTTCTAATTATATATAATTGTAGTATATATGCAATTAAAAAAATTATAAAAAATAATTTTAAAATTTATTTTAATTTTTTGGCATTTTCGATTTAATAAAATTATTGATTTAATCATTCCAATTAAAATAAT
>Ga0256407_10005210_pt1 | contig 21032 bp, 22 predicted proteins | sample RumenRJG_04DNA_FD_193489 | JGI IMG/M metagenome (GOLD analysis project Ga0256407, IMG submission 193489) | Bovine rumen microbial communities from Lethbridge, Alberta, Canada - RJG_04 | ecosystem: Host-associated > Mammals > Digestive system > Stomach > Rumen | place: Canada: Alberta... | reverse complement strand
GGAAATCTTATGCAGGGAGTGCACGGAAACGAAGACGACGTCGCCGTCTTTGTACATGAGCTTGACGACCTCATGCATCCTGCCCTTGTCGTCGCGCATCCTGACGAGACCGCCGAATATTCCGACACCATGGTCTATATGCACGATATAGTCGCCTATGTTGAATGCGCTCAGGTCATTAAGGGTAAGCTGTTCGGTTTTCTCGACAGTCCTTCGGAGGGCCACTCTGTGGAAACGGTCGAAAATTTCATGGTCAGAATAGCAGCATACCTTGTTGTCGTTGTCGATGAAGCCGGCGTGGATGTTCTTTTCAGGGACGAATTCGGGGATTAGACCGCCGTTCTGTGAAAGAATGCTCTTGAGTCGCTCCAGCTGGCTCTGTTTCTCGCCGTAGATATAGACCTTGTAGTTGTTTTCTATCTTGGTCCTTATGTCTTCGGTAAGCAGTTCGAAGTTCTTGTTGAAGACCGGCTGCGGGGATATGTTGAATTTTATGCTTTCTACATCGGCCGATATCGGTACTTCAAGATATACTTTGCGGAAAGGACCTGTCTCTTTGAAGAAGTCCTTTTCTTTATACATGTCGGAAGAATCCAGCCAGAGGGTAGTGGAGGCAGGAAGCATTGAAATTATGCTTTCTTCCTCGTCTTCTCCGTCAGAGAGTATATCGGAATATATCTCAGCCTTTTCCACGTTTTCTTTTGACAACTGGGTATTGCTGTCGAAGATGTGTATCTTTTCTACTTCATTGCCGAAGAATGATATTCTGAAAGGATCATTGAATGAATAGGAGAATATATCTACTATGGAGCCTCTTATAGCATATTGTCCCGGCGCTGATACGAAGTCTGTCTTTTCGAATCCGAGCGAGGAGAGTATCTCTTTTATCTTGTCATGGGATATTTCTTCTCCTGTCGATATGGTAAGCACGGATTCCTTTATTTTTCCGGCGGCGGGGATCTTTTCTTCGAGGGCTTCAGGATAGGTGACTATCACCAGTTGCTTTCCATTTCCTTCTATCAGTTTTCCTATCGCCGAAGTTCTCTGGACTGCAAGAGATGACTTGAAATTGCTTTTTTCCATCCTCTTCCCGGAATCAGGCAGATAAAACACATTATCTCCTTCAATCAGGTTATAGAGATCCGCAGAACAGTATTCCGCCGACTCTCGGTCAGGCATTATGATCATATGGACCCCATCCCTGGCAACTTCAGAGAATACAAACCATCTTGCAGACAGGAAAAGCCCGCTGCAGTAGGTTTCTTTTTGATTTATGATACTCTTCTGAAGAAGTTCTTCAGATTTTGTGCTTATTAACATTTCTATCAATTTTTCTGTTGATAAACTGTTGACAACCCTGTTTACAAATACTGAAAACTAAATTTTTATTTTTATCCGGAATTTTAAAGCAGGATTCCATCCATTATTCCAAATTATTAATCAACTTTCTTCCAAAAATTTTCAAGGTGGGTAATCAACACTGACAGTATATTATAATTATTTATCAGTCAATTATTTATTATACTTATCAACATTTGAACAGCCTTAACAAAAACAACAATCTTTTCTTTTAAAAAATATCTATATTTGTATTTGTATTTGTAAAAATTTGCGAGATGGCAGACGAATTCAATCCGTATACTACTGGCGCGGACAAAGATAAGGATTTAGACGGAATTATCAGGCCTCAGGAGCTTGAAGATTTCACCGGCCAATCCAAGATCATTGCAAACCTTAAGATATTCATACAGGCCGCAAAACTCAGGGGAGAGTCGCTTGATCATGTGCTTTTTCATGGCCCTCCGGGACTGGGAAAGACTACTCTTGCCCATATAATAGCAAACGAGCTCGGCGTAGGTATGAAGGTGACTTCCGGTCCTGTCCTTGACAAGCCCGGAGACCTTGCCGGTCTGCTTACTTCTCTGGAGACTGGAGATGTGCTTTTCATCGACGAGATCCACAGGCTTTCTCCGGAGGTCGAGGAATATCTCTATTCCGCGATGGAGGACTACGTAATAGATATAATGATTGACAAGGGGCCTGGAGCAAGGTCTGTACGTATTTCTCTCAATCCTTTCACTCTTGTCGGAGCAACGACCAGAAGCGGTCTTCTGACTGCTCCTCTCAGGGCCAGGTTTGGAATTACTTTCGCCCTGGAATACTATGATATAAAGGATCTCATAAGGATAGTAAAGAGAAGTGCCGCTATTTTGAAGATTGGTATCGAGGATACGGCAGCTACGGAAATAGCGATGAGAAGCCGCGGAACTCCGCGTATCGCAAATGCTCTTCTGAAGAGGGTTAGGGATTTCGCCCAGGTAAAGGGAGACGGCCATATCGATATAGAGATAGCTAAATATGCCCTCGATGCCCTCAATATAGATAAAAGAGGTCTTGACCAGATCGACAATAAGATACTTCATACTATTATCACCAAGTTCAAGGGCGGTCCGGTCGGAGTCAATACAATCGCTACCGCAGTCGGTGAAGATTCAGGAACCATAGAGGAAGTATATGAGCCTTTCCTTATCAAGGAAGGTTTCATACAGAGGACTCCTCGAGGAAGGATAGTGACAGACCTGGCTTATGCTCATCTCGGCCTCGAGAAGTACAATACCGGAAGGAACTCTTCTGACGGTCTTGAAATAATTGAAAACAGTCTCTTTTAATTAAAATATGGTCAAAAAAGGCCATATTTTATGTTTAATGAGCTTTTAAAATTGCTGATTTGGCTAAAAATCGCTAAAATTGCAGACTATTTAGTAATTGTGATCACAAACTAATTAAATTTATATGGCCGATAAATTAATATCAAAGATTCCTGACGGACCTTTGGCCGAAAAATGGACCAAGAGAAAGTCAGAAATCCGTCTTGTTAGTCCTAACAACAAAAGGAAACTTGAAATCATCGTTGTCGGTACCGGTCTCGGCGGAGCGTCTGCAGCTGCTTCCCTCGGTGAACTCGGATACAATGTGAAAGTTTTCTGCATCAGTGATTCCCCTCGTAGAGCGCACTCTATCGCAGCTCAGGGTGGTATTAATGCTGCAAAGAACTACCAGAATGACAATGATTCAGTCTATCGTCTTTTCTATGACACTATCAAAGGTGGTGACTATCGTGCACGCGAGGCAAACGTTTATCGTCTTGCAGAGGTAAGTGCAGCCATCATCGACCAGTGCGTAGCCCAGGGTATTCCTTTTGCACGTGAATACGGCGGTTATCTTGCCAACCGTTCATTCGGTGGTGTGCAGGTAAGCCGTACTTTCTATGCAAGAGGACAAACCGGACAGCAGCTTCTTCTCGGCGCTTATGCTTCTCTCAACAAGGAGATTGCAGCTGGTACCGTAAAGAGCTATCCTCGTCATGAGATGCTCGACCTCGTGCTTGTAAACGGTCAGGCAAAGGGTATCATCGCCCGTAACCTCGTTACCGGTAAGCTTGAGAGATTTGGAGCCCATGCTGTCGTAATCGCTACCGGTGGTTATGGAAATACTTATTTCCTTTCAACCAATGCAATGAACTCAAATGGTTCAGCTGCATGGCAGTGCTATAAGAAAGGCGCATATTTCGCAAACCCTTGCTTCGCTCAGATCCATCCTACCTGTATTCCGGTTCATGGTGATCAGCAGTGCAAGCTTACCCTTATGTCAGAGTCTCTCCGTAATGACGGACGTATCTGGGTACCTAAGAAGCTTGAGGACGTAGAAAAGCTCCGCAAGCGTCAGATCAAGGCTTCCCAGATTCCTGAAGAGGATCGCGACTACTATCTCGAGCGCCGTTACCCTGCATTCGGTAACCTCGTGCCTCGTGACGTAGCCTCCCGTGCAGCCAAGGAAAGATGCGACGCCGGTTTCGGTGTGAATGAAACTGGACTTGCCGTATTCCTTGATTTTGCTGACGCTATCAAGAGACTCGGCCACCAGAGAGTTGCCGAGCGTTACGGAAACCTGTTCGAGATGTATGAAAAGATCACTGCTTCTTCTCCATGGGAAGAGCCAATGATGATCTATCCTGCAATCCACTATACCATGGGAGGTATCTGGGTAGACTATGATCTCCAGACTACCGTTCCTGGTCTTTATGCTATCGGTGAGGCCAACTTCTCCGATCATGGCGGTAACCGTCTTGGTGCATCTGCCCTCATGCAGGGACTTGCCGATGGTTATTTCGTTCTTCCTGTCACAATCGGTGACTACCTTTCACACAAGTTTGCAGAGCCTAAGACCGATGTCAACACTCCAGAGTTTGACGAGGCTGAGAAGGCTATACAGGAGCGCATAGACAAGCTCTTTGCTATCAAGGGTAAGCAGACTGTGGATTCTCTCCATAAGAAACTCGGAAACATCATGTGGGAGTATGTAGGTATGGCACGTAACGAAGAAGGACTTAAGAAAGCTATTGCTGAAATCAAGGAGCTTAAGAAGGTCTTTTGGTCAGACGTATGCGTACCTGGCACCCAGTATGAGTTTAACCAGGAACTCGAGAAGGCGCTCCGTCTTGCCGACTTCCTCGAAATCGGAGAACTTATGGCACGTGACGCCCTTAACCGTAACGAGTCTTGCGGTGGTCATTTCAGACTTGAAAGCCAGACTCCGGAAGGTGAGGCTAAGCGTGATGATGAAAACTATATGTATGTAGCCGCTTGGGAGTACAAGGGTGAGGACGTTGAGCCTGAACTCCATAAGGAACCTCTCAAATACGAGTACATCAAGGTAGCTACCAGAAACTATAAAGACTAAAGGTATGGAATTCAATTTAAAGATATGGCGTCAGAAAAACGCCAAAGCCCAGGGACATTTTGAGACTTATCATATCTCTGGTATTGAAGAGGATGCCTCTTTCCTTGAGATGCTTGATATCCTCAATGAGCAGCTTATCAGGGAAGGTAATGATCCGGTAGCTGTAGAAAAAGGCTGCAAGAGCAGCGGTCCGGTATCCTTCGACCATGACTGTCGCGAGGGTATCTGCGGCGCATGTTCTCTCTATATCGACGGCCGTGCGCACGGTCCGGACAACCATGTGACAACCTGCCAGCTTTTCATGCGTCACTTCAAGGACGGCGCTACAATTACTGTAGAACCATGGAGAAGTTCCGGTTTCCCTGTCATCAAGGACCTTGTCGTAGACCGTTCAGCATTCGATAAGATCCTTCAGGCCGGCGGATTCATCTCCGTACGTACAGGTTCAGCCCAGGATGCCAACAATATCCTTATTCCTCACGACGATGCCGAGAAGAGTATGGATGCTGCTGCATGCGTAGGTTGCGGCGCTTGCGTTGCTACCTGTAAGAACGGATCTGCAATGCTCTTCGTTGCTGCAAGGGTCAGCTCCCTCGCTCTTCTTCCTCAGGGTAAGCCTGAGTCTGCAAGACGCGCAAGAGCTATGGTTGCAAAGATGGACGAGCTCGGATTCGGTAACTGTACCAACACCAGAGCCTGCGAAATGGAGTGCCCTAAGGGTATCTCAGTTGACCACATCGCCCGTCTCAACAGAGAGTTCCTCAAAGCTAAGTTCAGTCAGTAATCTGACCCTTATATTTCGATTAAAGCCAGCTGAAAAGCTGGCTTTAATTTATTTATATTAACTTAACCTAAATTATCTTACCAAAGGAAATTATTGAATGGATAGCGTCCTGCGTGGATTTCTGCCACCATCTTGTATATATCATTTCTCAGTTTTTCGATACCAATCTTCTCTTTTGCCGAGATGAATATACATGGGGTTTTCTCCTGTGCGATCCAGCTGTTCTTGAGCTCTTCGAGGGTCCTGTTGTTCTTGTTTTTCGGCTCCAGCGAGAACTCGTCATATTCCTCATACTCGTAAGCGTCGATCTTGTTGAAGATGACATAAATCGGCTTGTTGCTTGCTCCGATATCTTTCAGGGTCTTTTCCACGATTTCCATCTGTTCCTCAAAATCAGGCGCTGAGATGTCGACTACATGGACAAGTATATCTGCCTCCCGGACCTCGTCCAAAGTGCTCTTAAAGGCCTCGATAAGCTGCGTAGGAAGCTTTCTGATGAATCCTACGGTATCGCTCAGCAGGAACGGCACGTTTTCTATGACAACCTTCCTTACCGTAGTGTCCAAAGTCGCGAAAAGCTTGTTTTCCGCAAAAACGTCACTTTTGGCCAGCAGATTCATCAAAGTGCTTTTGCCTACGTTGGTATAGCCTACCAGCGAAAGTCTCACCAGAGAGCCTCTATTGCCCCTTTGCGTGGCCATTTGCCTGTCGACTTTCTTCAGCTGTTCCTTCAGGCGGTTGATACGGTCTTTTACGATACGTCTGTCGACCTCTATCTGGGTCTCACCCATACCTCCTCTGGTACCATGTCCACCCCTCTGTCTTTCAAGGTGGGTCCACATGCCTGCCAGTCTCGGAAGAAGATAATTATATCTCGCCAGCTCCACCTGCATCTTTGCATATGAAGTCTGGGCCCGCTGGGCAAATATCTCCAGGATCAGGCTGGTCCTGTCTATAACCTTGCAGGTCTTAATTACTTTCTCTATGTTCCTCTGCTGGATACCTGAGAGTTCATCGTCGAAAATGACATAATCCACCTCATTTTCCTCGCAATAATCCGCCACTTCCTGAAGTTTTCCGCTGCGGATATAAGTAGAACTCTCCGGTCTGTCCAGCCTCTGGACAAACTTCTTGTCACCTACAGCCCCCGCTGTCTCAGCTAGGAACTGCAGTTCGTCGAGGTATTCATTGACTTTCCTTTCGTCTTCTCCGTCTTTGATTATACCTACGAATACTGCTTTTTCTATCTTTTTTTCTTCCATGTTTCTTATCAAAAAAAGGCTGGCCATTATTGGTCAGCCTATCTTTAAAGTCTTTTGCTTTATCGGAGCTGGAAGATAACCGGGAAGGTATAAGTTACCTTGACTGCACGGTCTCTCTGCTTACCAGGAGTCCACTTAGGAGAGCTTGAGACAACACGCATAGCCTCTTTGTCGAGTGCTGGATCCACTCCACGGAGAACTTTTACATTGGATACGGAACCGTCTGCATTTACAGTAAACTGAAGCATTACACGGCCCTGAACTCCGTTCTCTTTTGCAATTTCAGGATATACGAGTCTCTGGTTCACCCATTTCGAGAACTCATTGGCATCACCTCCATTAAATTTAGGCTTGTTTTCAACGAGCTGGAAAGGAATAGCTTCCTCCTCGATTACCTCTTCCTGGACCTCTTCGACATAGTCCATAATCTCGACACCGGTGTTATCGTCATCAAGGCTCTGGAACATATCGTCGACCTGGATATCGTCGGTCACGATCTCGATCTGGTCAGAAAGAACAGGGATTTTCGGAGCTGCTTCTGGAGGTGGAGGAGTTGACTCTGTAATTGGAACAATTTCTTCCTCTATGATGACAGTGTTGTCTGCCTCAAGAGTTGACTCCTTTTTCTCTTTAGAAGTATACTCAAATGCTCCCCAAACTACGAGAAGAGCTGCCACAAGACCGATTTCCGCGAAAAACAGCTTTTTGTTTTCGAGGTTGGCCTTTGCTGATTTTTTTACTTCCATTGTTAAAAATTATTAATTTCGGTTTGCGGGGTAAAGGTACAAACTTTTTGTAATTAACCCAAATATATGGGAATTAAGTTTACTTTTTTTAGCGCAGTCTGAAGATTACGGGGAAGGTATAATTCACTCTTACCGTTCTGTCACGCTTCTTTCCGGGAGTCCATTGAGGAGAAGTTGATACTACTCTCAAGGCCTCTTTATCCAGTAAACTGTTGTTAGAACTTCTCAAAACCTTTATGTCTGTCAGCTTGCCATCTTTTTCGATAGTAAACCCTATCATTACTCTTCCCTCGACATGGTTTTGGATAGCCTCTTCCGGATATACAATCCGTTTGTTTACCCATTTCGAAAATTCATTTGCATCTGCTCCCTGGAATAGAGGTTTTTCTTCCGCCTGATAGATCGGGATAGCTTCCTCTTCGATGATTTCTTCTTCTACTTCTTCATAGTAATCTTTGATTTCTACTCCGAGCCTTGGATCATCTTCGAGCGAAAGGAACAGTTCATCAACATCAATATCGTTGTCCACGATATCTATGATTTCAGAGATTACCGGCAGTTTCGGTGCCGTTTCGGGAGGTGGTGGTTCTACCTGGGTGATCGGAACTGTCTCAATCACTTCTTCAGGTCTTTCCACAATTACGTTTTGACTGGATTTTTTGATTTTTGAATTCTGCTCTATCGCGGCCCAGAATACGAGCAAGGCGATAGCAAGACCGACTTCTGCGAACAACAATTTCTTGTTTTCGAGATTGGCCTTAACGGTCTTTTTAATCTCCATAGTTAACGTTACGATGTGGTTTGCGTCTGAAATATAGAACTTTTTTTCCTTATTTCCTACTAATTCGATTATTAGTTGTAATTTTGCAGTTGATTATAAACCTAAGCATTTGTATGGTAAGATATTTTTTCGAAGATACTGATTTTGTTTTCAAGCCTAAGAAAATCAATAACTTATGGCTTAAGACAGTTGCAGAGAGCGAAGTTAAGAAAATCGGTCAGGTAAACATTATTTTCTGCTCCGACAATTACATTCTCGACATCAACCAGAAATACCTTCAGCACGATTATTTTACAGATATCATAACATTCGATTACTGCGAAAACGATGTCCTCTCAGGAGATCTTTTCATAAGCGTCGATTCTGTCAGGGAAAACGCTGTTTTCTACAAGACCGAGTTCACTGATGAACTCAACAGGGTTATCGTGCATGGACTTCTGCATCTTATCGGATACGACGACCATTCAGATGAAGATATCAAAATGATGCGCTCTAAAGAGAACTATTATCTCGAGCTCAGAAAATCCCTCGTTTAATGAACACTTACTCCGATTCTTTCGATATAATCGTCATCGGTGGAGGACATGCAGGCTGCGAAGCCGCGATGGCCGCCGCCAACATGGGATCGAAAGTCCTTCTCATATCAGCCGATCTCAGCACTCTTGCCAAGATGTCCTGCAATCCGGCCGTTGGTGGAATTGCCAAAGGTCAGATCGTCCGGGAGATCGACGCGCTCGGCGGATACATGGGAATCGTTACCGACCGCTCGACCCTACAGTTCCGGATGCTCAATAAGTCAAAGGGCCCGGCAATGTGGAGTCCGAGGGCTCAGTGCGATAAACTGCAGTTTTCCCGTACCTGGTATGAGATTCTTCTAAGTAATTCAAACTTAAGTATTTACGCTGATTTTGCCGCTTCTTTCCTCTTTGAGAATTCAAAAATTGCGGCAGTCAAGACAATTACCGGAGCAATTTTCAAGTGTAAAGCGGTAATACTCACCGCCGGAACCTTCCTGAACGGCCGGCTCTTCATCGGAAGCAACGACTTCGAGGGAGGCCGCATCGGAGAGAAATCTTCTTACGGAATTTCCGACCAACTTAAAGAAGCCGGAATTCCGACCGGGCGCATGAAGACCGGAACTCCTCCGAGAATCGACATTCGTTCCGTCGATCTCGACTCTCTTCCTCAGCAGGCCGGAGACGAACAGCCAGAAAAATTCTCATATCTTCCGGAGCCTTCGCAGATCCAGAAGATAGGATCGCAGCATCCATGCTACATTCTCCATACCAACGACGAGGTTCATGAAATCCTTCGTTCGGGTTTTTCTCAGTCTCCTCTTTTTTCCGGAAAAATCACCGGAATCGGACCAAGGTATTGCCCGAGTATCGAGGATAAATTGAGGACCTTCCCGGAGAATCATGCGCACCAGCTCTTCCTCGAGCCGGAGGGTGTGGGCCGCTACGAATACTATCTCCAGGGTTTCTCTTCATCCCTTCCGCTGCAGGTTCAGCTGGACGCGATGCATAAGATTAAAGGCCTCGAAAATGTCGTTATTTTCAAGCCGGCCTATGCCGTCGAATACGACTTTTTCGACCCTTCATATCTCAAATATTCTCTCGAATCTAAGGTCATCGAAAACCTCTTCCTCGCCGGTCAGGTCAACGGAACTACAGGTTATGAAGAAGCCGGCGCCCAAGGTATAATCGCTGGTATCAACGCTCATCTCAAAGTCGCTGAAAAGGATCCTTTCATCCTCGGAAGAGACCAGGCATACATCGGAGTTCTGATTGACGACCTCATTACAAAAGGTGTTGATGAGCCTTATAGAATGTTCACTTCAAGGGCTGAATACAGGATATTGCTTCGTCAGGATAATGCTGATTTCCGTCTCACGGAACTCTCCTATAAGATCGGTCTTGCTGACGAAAATCGCTACAATCTGACCTGTGAGAAGTATGAGGCAGCCGATTCTTTAAGGCGGTTTGCCGCCGATTATAAGGTCAAGCCTGCCGTTATCAATGGATATCTTGAGTCTGTTTCTTCTGCCCCGCTGAGCGAATCCAAACGTCTTGAGGATATCGTTTCTAGGCCAAATGTCAACCTTTATGACGTACTTAAAATTGTTCCACATGGAACATTTAAGAAAAATTCATCGGAAAATTTCGTCCGTGAGGTTGCTGATTCTGTCGAGATTTCCATAAAATATGACGGATATATTCGCCGCGAAAAACAGCTCGCTGACAAGATGCTGAGGCTTGAATATCTTAGAATTCCGGCTAATTTTGACTTCGATCATATCTCCGGATTGACCATTGAATGTCGTCAGAAACTAAAAAAATATAAGCCTGAGACACTCGCCCAGGCTTCCAGAATTTCCGGCGTTTCGCCGTCCGATATTTCGATTATGCTACTCTACTTTGGAAGATAAAATTGTTCCACATGGAACATTTTATAACTTTTTCAAAGCTGCTTTTATAAGATCCTCGACCTTTGCGTCGGGGTTCTTTTTTGCTATTTCCGGCAGAACTTTGCCGATATTCGCCTTGCTGAAACCGAGCATCACGAGGGCTGTAGTAGCTTCGTCTATGACAGGATTTGCCGCCATGCTGATAGCCGAAACGGACTCCACTCCTCCCCCTTTCAGTATCTTGTCTTTTAGTTCCAGGATTACTCTCTGGGCGCTCTTTAGTCCGACTCCTTTCACGCTCTTGATCTTGTTGACGTCCTCTCCGATTATGGCGTTTCTGATCTCCTCATCGGTCAGTGATGACAGCATCATCCTGGCAGTTCCGACGCCGATTCCGGAGACTCCGATCAGAAGCCTGAAGAGTTCTCTCTCGTCCTTAGTCGCGAATCCGTAGAATTGCTCGTCGTCCTCGCGGAGGTAATGATAAAGGTAGATTGTCGCTTCTGCCTTCCCCTGCAGGGCTTCGAAGCTCTGGAGAGAAATCATGATGTCGAAGCCAAAGCCGCCGTTCTCAACGATAGCCTCAGCCGGACTCAGCTCTACTATTTTTCCTTTGATGTAGTCGAACATTATCTTATTGTTTTAGTCTTATCTATTCGAATTATTTCTCGTTATTGATATCTGATTCTATTTCCGGGAGGCGGGTATATGGTCCCAGAAACTACGGGCCTCCGGCCCTATCCTTCCCAGCCTGACGGCTGGGCCCCTCCCGCTCACGATGGCCGCGGGCGGCCACGGTTTCTGGGACCATATACCCGCCTCCCTAATCGAAATACTAAGATCTCGATAAACGGTCAAAAGTGATTCGTTTATGCAAAAATATGTTAATTTGCAGTTAAATGAAAGATTAGTTTGCTAAATTTGCAGTTTTCAAGAATACATTATGACAATTAAGGATATACGAGACAAGTTTAAATATACTTCCAGGATGGTCGCAGGTCGTCCGGTTGTCTATCTTGACAACGCCGCCACCTCCCAGCGCCCCGCTGAAGTCTTGGATAAATATTTGAATATCAGTACATTAAGTAACGCAAATATACATCGCGCCGTCCATACCCTCGCAGTCGATGCGACCGACGAATACGAGGCAGCCCGCGATGCCGTCAAAGAATTCATCGGAGCGGACGACCGCAAGGAGATAATATTCACCTCCGGCACCACCGCATCAATCAATCTCGTCGCATTCTCCTTCGGCGAAGCTTTCGTCCATGAAGGAGACGAGATCATAGTTTCGGAAGCGGAGCATCATTCGAACATAGTTCCATGGCAGATGATGTGCCAGAGAAAAGGAGCCGTGCTGAAGGTCCTCCCTGTCGACGACTCCGGTCATCTCCGGATCGACGAACTCGAAACCCTGATCACTCCGAAAACCCGCCTTCTCGCTGTAACACATGTCTCTAACGTTCTCGGATTGGTCAACCCAATCCCCGAAATCGCGCAAATTTGCCATTCTCACGGAGTTAAGATTCTCGTAGATGGAGCGCAAGGAATTGTGCATCAGAGAGTTGATGTTAAAAAACTGGATTGCGATTTTTACGCCTTTTCGGGCCATAAAATCTACGCAGTGCCGGGAACCGGCGTACTTTACGGAAAAAAGGAACTTCTTGACGCCATGCCGCCATACATGGGCGGAGGCGAGATGATCGACACCGTAAAATTTTCCGGGACGACTTATGCTCCCCTTCCGGAGAAATTCGAAGCCGGCACCCAGAACATTTCCGGAGCCCCGACCTTCATCCCGGCGATCAACTTCGCGAAGGAAGCCGAAGCCGTGGAAGCCGAGACCTCGAAGATCCGCGACTATGTGCTCGACGCCCTGACGAATGATCCAAGGATAAGACTCTTCGGTGTTCCACGTGAAACATCCGAAAAGATTCCACTCTTCTCCTTCTGCGTCGAAGGCGCCCACCATGAAGACCTCGCCCTGATTCTCGACAAGATGGGAATAGCAGTACGCTCCGGCCAGATGTGCGCCGAGCCTGTGATGGACCGCTTCGGAGTAACCGGAATGCTGCGCGCATCCTTTGCTCCGTACAACACCATGGAAGAGGCGGAATACTTCATCAAATGCCTCGACAGGGCAATTAAAATGCTGGTTTAAGAAGATGGAAACACTTAAGGAAAAAGAAAAGGAAATAATCGAGACCTTCTCGATGTACGAAGAATGGCTCGACAAATATGAATATCTGATTGAACTCGGAAAGAACCTGGAATCATATCCCGAGGACGCAAAGACCGACGACAAGCTGATCAAGGGCTGTCAGTCGCGCGTCTGGCTCGACTATGAGCTGAAGGACGGGAAAATATGGTTCAAGGCCGACAGCGACGCGATAATAACAAAGGGCATAATCTCCCTGCTGATCTCCGTCTATTCAGGCAGGACTGCAGAGGAAATAGCCTCATCCGACTTCTCATTCATCGGAGAAATCGGCCTCAGGGAGAACCTCTCCCCGACCCGCGCCAACGGTCTGGTATCAATGATCGAGACAATTAAAAGAGTAGCGAAGGAAAACTTGTAATGGAAGGACAGAACGAAAAGAAAGGACAGGTGCTCTCGGCAGAGGACGTGCAGGCGCTGGCCCCGCTCTATTCAGACGTGGTGCTGGCCCTCAAGCAGGTCTATGACCCTGAGATACCGGTCAACATATATGATCTCGGACTCATCTACGAGCTCAACATAAACAAAGACAAAGAAGTCTTTATCCAGATGACCTTCACAGCTCCGAACTGCCCGATGGCGGACGAAGTCCTGGCTGAAGTCAAGCGTGCCGTAGAGGACGTCCCGGGCATAAACAGCTGCGAAATCGAACTCGTCTTCGAGCCGGCTTGGGACATGAGCATGCTCTCCGACGAGGCCCGGGTCGAGCTCGGAATGGACTGATATGGAGACAATCCCGCTATATCTCTCCCTCGGCTCCAATGTCGGGGACAGGGAAATGAACATAAAACAGGCGCTGGGAATGCTGGACGACGCTTTCCCGGGGGCCAGAACGGCCCTGTCCGAAGTCCTGGAGTTCCCCTCATGGGGCTTCGACTCCGCCGACTTTCTGAACTGCGTGGCGAGATACTCCCTGCCTTCGGCGGGACAGTCCCCCCAGCTTCATGGGCTTTGTATCCTGGAAACATGTAAACGCATCGAGCGCCAGCTCGGCCGTCAGGAAGACCTCCGCTTCGACGGAAATGGCCGCCGGATCTACGGCGACCGTCCGATCGACATCGACATTCTTTTCTACGGTTGCGACCGGATCGACACCGACCGTCTGACCGTTCCGCACAAGCTTATGCGTGAGAGGGATTTCGTGATGGTACCGCTGCGCCAGATAGCTGAAAGCGACGTTATCGCCTCATTTCCTGAGATATTTAATTTTAAATGATTATTTTTGCAGATTAAACGGAAAAATATAAAAAACAGATAGATACTATGACACAGGAAGAACTTTTCAAGATTCTTGTCGCACATTGCAAGGAATATGGTTTCATATTCCCGTCCAGCGAGATTTATGATGGACTTGCCGCCGTCTATGATTACGGCCAGATGGGTGTAGAACTCAAAAACAACATAAAGAGATATTGGTGGGAAGCCATGACTCGTCTCAACGAGAACGTAGTCGGCATAGATTCCTGCATTTTCATGCATCCTAAGACCTGGGTCGCTTCCGGCCACGTAGCCGCTTTCAACGACCCTCTTATCGATAATAAAGACTCCAAGAAGAGATACCGTGCAGATAACCTTATCGAGGATTATCTCGGCAAGATCGAGGAGAAGATAGCCAAGGAAGTAGCCAAGGGCAAGAAGAAATTCGGAGACAGCTTCGACGAGGCCCAGTTCCGCGCTACCAACCCTAACGTGCTCCGCGAGCAGGCCAAGTACGACGAGGTTCACAACCGCTACAAGGCTGCCGAGGACGCCAACGACCTCCAGGCTTACCGTCAGATCATCATCGACTGCGGTATCGTCTGCCCTATTTCAGGTACCGCCAACTGGACAGAGGTACGTCAGTTCAACCTTATGTTCAGTACCCAGGGTTCCAACACCGGCAACAGCGACGACGTGCTTTATCTCCGTCCTGAGACCGCCCAGGGTATCTTCGTAGAGTATCTCAACGTGCAGAAGACCGGCCGCATGAAGATTCCTTTCGGTATCGCTCAGATCGGAAAGGCCTTCAGAAACGAGATCGTGGCCCGTCAGTTCATCTTCAGGATGAAAGAGTTCGAGCAGATGGAGATGGAGTTCTTCGTAAGGCCTGGAACCGAGATGGAGTTCTTCAAGATGTGGAAAGAGAACCGTATGAAATGGCATGTAAACCTCGGTATGGGTGCCGAGAACTACCGTTTCCACGACCATGAGAAACTTGCGCATTACGCAAATGCCGCAACCGATATAGAATTCAACTTCCCATTCGGCTTCAAGGAGCTCGAGGGTATCCACTCAAGGACCGACTTCGACCTCGGAAACCACCAGAAACTTTCCGGAAAGAAGATCCAGTACTTCGATCCTGAGACAGGCGAGAGCTATGTTCCATACTGCGTCGAGACTTCTATCGGCGTCGACCGTATGTTCCTTGCCGTTCTTTCTCACTCTTATAACGTAGAGCAGCTCGAGAACGGCGAAAGCCGCGTAGTGCTCAGCATCCCTGCCCCGCTCGCACCGGTCAAGGTTGCAGTGCTCCCTCTCGTGAAGAAAGACGGTCTGCCTGAGAAGGCCCAGGAAGTTGTCAACGAGCTCAAATACGACTTCGCATACCAGTACGACGAGAAGGATTCCATCGGAAAGCGCTACCGTCGTCAGGACGCCATCGGTACTCCGTTCTGCGTCACCATCGACAACGAGACCATGAACGACAACTGCGTGACCGTCCGCGACCGCGACACCATGCAGCAGACCCGCGTGCCGATCTCTGAGCTCCGCGCAATGATCGACAAGAAGGTCAACATGAGCAACCTTCTCCGTAACCTTTAATCGGGTTTTATGAAATCGGGATATCTTATAGTGGCTATGGCGGCTTCGGTCGTCATAGCCTCTTGTTCTTCTGAGGGTGACCGGATTCTCCGGAGCGCCTCCGACTGCATCATGGCAGCCCCTGACAGCGCCCTGACCATTCTCGAGAACGCCGACAAGGATATCCTCAGGTCAAGCCGCCAGAAGGCGGAATACGCCCTTCTCTATGCCATGGCCCTCGATGCCAACTACGGCTATGTCAATGTGGCCGGCGAGGACGACCTGTCCTCCGCAGTCGCCTATTTCGACCGCCGCGGACCGGAAGACAAAAAAATGATGGCCTGGTACCATCTGGGCCTCATTCAGGAGAAGAATGGCGACAACAATAAAGCTACTGTATCATTCACCCGCGCAGAGCGGTCCGCCCGGAAGGTCGGGGACGCCTCCAGTCTCGGGGATATACTCATGGCCCTTTCGCGCACTTATGCTGCCGCCGGTGCCGTCAGTTCGGCCGCCAGGAAGCAGTACGAGGCTTACCAGGCCTTCGAATCGGTTCCGGACCGCCGCAGGAGCCTGTCGGCCCTGCTGGACTATGCCCTCTCTTTCGAGGCCATGGACCGGTACGATGATGCCGATGCCGTCTACCGCAATGTTCTTTTCTCGGCCCATGAGGCCGCAGATACCCTGACCGAAGTTCGCTGCCTTCGCGCGTACGCATCCATGGTCATAGAAAAGAAGGATCAGGACCCCGCCCTCGCCGTAAATATGCTGTCGAGAGTCTCGGAGGACCTTCGCAGCCCGCTCGGATCCATGGACATGGGAGTGCTTGCGTATTCGTATGCTCTGCTGGGGAATCGCGCCGAAGCTAAGGCTGCGCTTGCGAAGTCGTCCGATCTGGCCGAAACAGTGGCGGAAAAGGCCCGTTTTTCGTTCCGGGAGTACCAGGTGGAGTCCTTGTCGGGTAACACTGCTGCGGCGCTCAGAGCGCTCGAAAAAGTGGTTTCTGCGACGGATGCCCGTTCCTCCGGGAATTCTGCTCTTTCTTCGCAGATAGATTACCTTTCCGAAAGGGAGGAAATAGATGCTGAAAGGACAAGGTCGTCCAAGATGAGGCTATGGGCTCTGGTGTTGCTTCTGTCCGCGATTACTGCAACTGTGCTGTGGTTCCTGAAGGCCCGCAAGATCCAGACGGACAAGATAATCTCCGAGGAAAAGGCCGAGACGGAGAAGTACATGACCATCGCGGAGGAGATGGAATCCCGTGTCAACAATATGCAGTCTAGGCTTAAGGAGCCGGGTAAGCTGGCGGAAAACTATGCTGTGCTGGAGCGTCTTTGCGAGCAGTATTATGTCTATGAGGGGACCGATAATCTCCAGCCTAAGATTCTGAAGGAGGTCAAGAGCGTTATAGAGACGCTCCGCGGGGATACGGCCGGTCTCGAGGATATGCTGAACCGCCGTTATGACGGGATCATGAAGAAGTTCCGGGAGCAGTTCCAGGGGCTGAAGGAGGATGATATGAGGTTGTTCTGTTTCATGGCGGCCGGCTTCTCCAGCACTACGATTTCTACGCTCATGGAGCACGACAAGCAGTATATCTATAACAGAATCTACAGGCTGAAGGGCAGAATCGCCTCTTCTTCCGCTGCGGACAAGGATCTTTTCCTGGAGTTCATCGGTAAATAAAAAACAAACAGGAGTACCGCAAGCAAACCAAAATAGCTGTACTCCTGTCCTGAATTTTCCGGCAATCCAGACGCCCTTATTTCAAACACCTCGGTGTATGTGGTGAGGTTATTATTTCTGATACAAAGGTACGCCTAATTATATGTCCCACCAACTTTCTGCACTTTTTAAAACTCTCACGAGTCCTCTGAAATACTATTGATTATCAATAAGTTACAGAAACGAAATTTTGTGAAAATCTCTCACTTTCGTAAACGCTTGAAAATCAATGCATTATATAATATATTGAATTTCAATAATTTAGCTCTTTTACCCCCAGCAGGCATATTTGTTGCATTCAAAAATATGGACATTAATCACTTAAGCATTTTTTTCATGAAAACCTTACTCACATTCGCGATTGCATTGTTGCTATCTGTGCCATGTTTTTCTCAAATCCAATCTCCGAAAATTGCTCTTGATACTCCGACTGAGCAGTTCCTGGCGAAACTGGATAAAATTACTCCGCTCATGAAGAAGGAGGCCGTCCTTCCTATTTTGGGCAATCCCTACAAGACTTCGATGATCAAGACTATCGACGGCGATGTCTACGAGGCTCTCTCGTACAAGACTTATGTGTATAAAAGGACCCGTACCACGACCGTGATAGTGTATTCTATGGTTTTCAGGAACTCGAAGCTTATCATGATCGATGAGGAGGAGGAAATCGCCGATGGCGGTCATGCGAAGATCAGTGGTGTCGACCTCTGGGCTATCGCCAAGAACTATCTTGAAATCAAATACCAGCCATAATTCCTGTTTCAAAACAGTCTGACATTTACCAGCTCGGGCGGAAATCGTTCTCCAACGGTCCCCGCCCGTGTTGCTATCGCCCCCTGTTCCGCTGCCGCAATCACCGGCGGAACTCCTCGTGGTCTCGGCTCTGTTCCGCCGACTCTGTCGGCTCCATCCCTCCCAATGTCTACTTCGTCCTGCTTCGCAGAACTCGTATCCATCGGGCCCCTCCCTCTAACGTGGCCGAGGGTGGCCACGCTCGCCGAGACCAGAGGACACCCGCCGCTTTCTCGCCACTGCGGACGACTGTATCCTGCAGCGTCCAGCTGACGGGCCGCCTCCGTCAGGTTCGGAAAAGCTGCTCAGTCGCTGTCGCCGCCTAAACGGCTAACTCAGTCCTTTTACGCCTCCTTCGTCGCTCCGCTCGAAGTCGCCGTAACGTCCTTCAGACACACGCCGTTCTTCACGGCGCCGACGGCCGCTCCCTCGCTCACCGCTTTTCCTCAATGCCTCCGGCGTCTCCGCCACCCGTCCGCCGCCAGCAGACCTTCGGACAATTGACACGTCCTCGTACATCGAGTCCTCTAATCCGTCGGATAAAGCGTTGAGGGTGCACGACATATGGACAGAGACGTGTCTGTTGCGGGGTAGTGCCCCCTCATCCCTGTTTTTTCGGCATTGAGGGTGCAACAATGTGCCACTGAGCGTGCTGTACTGTGGTATGCTGCCCCCTTAACCTTGATTTTTCAGCATTGAGGGTGCAGCACCATGCCACTGAGTTCACTGTACTGTGGTATGCCGCACCCTCAACATTAAAATAGTGCACGCCGTTCTTCACGGCGCCGCCATATCGGTGGCTATCGTGTGCTCTTTATCGCTACCGAAAGATTTGGTTATTAGAGGGTTGATAGAGTGTTCGGTGTGTTCAAATAATGAGCGGAAAAAGTGACCAAAAGTGACCGACTGAAAGAGATTATTTGTAACTTTGGCTATTCGCATCTAATTAGAATTCACATAAGCATGTTTGGCAGGATTAGATCATCTGTGTATACTTTTAAAAGAGATCTGAAAAAAGATATAAGATATTTGAAAAGAAGATGGCTTCATTTTGACAGGGCTACGAAATTATTGGTATTTCTATCGGCTATTGGTGTTCTTGGATTACCTATTTATGAGTCTATCTACATAATTAATCTTAACAAGGAAAAAAAAGCGCTATGTTTTAATCACGAATATTGTTATGCATACGTTTTTAGAAAAATCCGTTTAAGACCAGGTAGATCTCTTATTTACATTCGATATAACATTGAAAACAATTGCTACGAAGCTGCTTTATACCCAAAAGCCCATGTAGGCGACACCATCCTTATAATGTACAACCCCGATAAACCATCTTCTTGTCTTCCAGTTAAATACAATAAGAACAAATTTGTCACCAAGAAGATGGTTGATGTCCAAATGTATAAGATTGACCCTGGGCTTATTCGCTATCAATAGGGATGATGTGGCAATTACGGTCGCTGACGAGGTGGAGAAGGTTTTTCAGAATAAGTGCTTTGACCATGCTTCCATCTTGATTGTGTTACCCAAAAAGTGATCAAAAGCGCCCTGCCACTGAGTACCCTGTACTGTGGTCTGCCGCACCCTTAACCTTGATTTTTCGGCACTGAGGGTGCAGCAATGTGCCACTGAGTGTCCTGTACTAAGGGATGGTGCACCCTTAACCTTGATTTTCCAGCATTGAGGGTGCAGCCACGTGCCACTGAGCGACCTGTACTAAGGGATGGTGCACCCTTAACCTTGATTTTTCGGCATTGAGGGTGCAACACCATGCCACTGAGTGCCCTGTACTGAGGGATGCCGCACCCTCAACATTAAAATAGTGCACGCCGTTCTTCACGGCGTCGCTGTCGGCAGAGACATCTGGTAGAAACGGGCGGCAAAAATGCGCAAAAAAGGCACGCCGGAGGGGGCGCGCCTGTATAAAATAATTGACTGAACAACCAGTATTGGCAGACTGACAGCATCAGCCGAATCTTGTCGAATAAACGGACTGGTTAGTTTTTCTTGAGAGCGAAGCCGATCTTCATGTTGTTGTAGTTGCCGGCGAGGCTGCTGATGGCGCCTGCGGTCTCGTTCTGCTTACCTACATAAGCAAGGGCGGTCTTTACAAAGCTGAGGAACTTCTTGCCGTTGAAAAGCATCTTGCAGCCGCCTGGAGTGCCCTCGAGAGCGCCGGTCATGTTGAAGAACTTGAGAGTCTTGCCGAACTGGAGCTGAACGCTCTTACCGTCCTCAAGAGTCTTCCAAGTACCGGTGATAGGAACATTCATTATGGTGCAAGTAAAAGTAAGGTCCTCGTTGAAAGTAAACTTCATTACCCCGGCCTTCAGGCCAACCTGCTGGAGATAACCGTCCACCTTGCCTTCAATACCTGAAGAAACAGCTGTTCCTGCCACGTTAGAAAGCGCATTGTCGCCTCCGAGAGAGATTGCGGAACCAGTATAAGTCCAGTTACCAGGGAGACTTACAGCATTAGTATTGCCAGTGTAGGCATAGACAACCTTGGAAACAGTGCCAAGAATGTCAGAAGACTTGCCAAGGCTGCCGAGAAGGCCGCCGAGGTTCTGTGCGGAAACCGCACCTGCAAGCATCATGGATGCCGCGATGACTGTAAGGAATTTTTTCATAATTCTGATATTGTTAGTGAAACTATTAACTATCTGGCTGATAAAACATTATTCATTCCAGCCCTGCGATTTGAGCGGGAACTCCACCCCATCAGGAGAGACAAGCACCGTGCCAGCCTCCGGAAGGGCTAGATGGCCGATGATATCGAAGGTCTGGAAATCA
>Ga0256407_10005209_pt1 | contig 21034 bp, 29 predicted proteins | sample RumenRJG_04DNA_FD_193489 | JGI IMG/M metagenome (GOLD analysis project Ga0256407, IMG submission 193489) | Bovine rumen microbial communities from Lethbridge, Alberta, Canada - RJG_04 | ecosystem: Host-associated > Mammals > Digestive system > Stomach > Rumen | place: Canada: Alberta... | reverse complement strand
CTCAAGCTGGCGATGCCGATCTCGGTTCTCTCCGCTATGCGCGAATGCAGCGATCACCATATTAATGTGAAGGGCGGCAAATTCCTGGAGGCGGTTTCATCGGCAGATACGATCGTGTTCGATAAGACCGGCACGCTCACTCGCGCCACGCCGAGTGTCCGCAAAGTGGTCGCATTCGGTGGTCAGGATGAAAATGAAATGCTCCGTCTGGCAGCATGCCTGGAAGAGCATTTCCCGCACTCCATTGCAAACGCGGTCGTCAATGAGGCTCAAAACCGGGGCCTGGTTCACGAAGAAAGACACACAAAGGTTGAGTACGTCGTCGCACACGGCATCGCGAGCTCGATTAACGGCGTCCGCGCCCTGATCGGAAGTTACCATTTTATCTTTGAGGATGAAAAGACAGAAATGCCGACAGATGAGACCGATCTGGAGCACTTTGCAGCGCTTCCGGACGACTGTTCGCTTCTGTATTTATCCCTTGACGGAAAACTTGCTGCTGTCATCTGTATTGAAGACCCGATCCGTGAGGAAGCGATGCTCGTTGTAAAAGACTTGCATGACGCAGGTTTTTCGCGCGTAGTCATGATGACCGGCGACAGCCGCAAAACAGCCGCTGCTGTTGCCGAAAGGCTCGGGATGGACGAGTTCTATGCCGAAGTTCTCCCTGAAGACAAGGCAGCCTTTATTCGCAAAGAGCATGACGCAGGAAGAAAGGTCGCGATGATCGGAGACGGGATCAACGACTCTCCGGCCCTTTCAGAGGCGGATGCGGGCGTCGCGATTGCTGCAGGCGCGGCTATCGCAAGAGAGATTGCCGATATAACGATTTCCGCGGATGACCTGCGGGAGCTTATCGTCCTGCGGCAGCTCAGCAACCGTTTGATGGATAGGATCGACAACAACTACCGCCGCATCATGCTCTTCAACGGAGGGCTGATCGCTTTGGGTCTCTTTGGTGTGATGCCGCCGGCAACTTCGGCGCTGTGCCACAATGTTTCGACGATCTACTTCAGTTTAGACAGTATGAAGAATCTCCTCTAATTTTAAGACGACCTCTGGGGTACTTTGCAATGCAAACCACCCCAGAGGTCCTGTTTTTTTCGGACCGGACGATTCCGGCCCGCACAATATTCAGTTTTTATTATCCGCACTTGATGTCGATCATGTCCGTGGCGATGATCTCATCGACCGTTACGTCGAACATCGCAGCCAAGATGACCATGTTGTCGATCGTAGGCATCGCTGTACCGTGGATCCACTTGTAGATCGCCTGCGGCGTAGTGAATCCGAACACCTCCTGCATATCCTTTACAGTCATGCCTGCACCAATACGCATACGGTTGATGTTCTGACCGGTTGCGACAGTGTTGATCATAGGAAATCTCATCATACCGCACCTCCTATACACCGGCAGCGCCGGCGCATAGGAGGCCGGTCATACTGCCTTATTTACTGGTATCATTCATCATCGGTTCATCCGCATATCTCTCCCCTGAGGGATTCAGGAGGTCTTGGTGAATGTCAAAATATATTTTTTTCATCTTTTTTTCCTCTTTTCGTAATATGAATTCCTTTTCAAAACATAAAAAATGCCGCTTGTCTCTTCGAACAAGCGGCAGTCTCGGCAATAATTGCTTCATTCTATCCGGGTTACACCCCGATGCGCACAGCGTCACCTGGTCCCAGATATCCACTTGATCCGGTCGTATTAAGGCAAACACAAAGAAGCCACTCCGCATCTTTGGCGGTCGGCATAATCGTTCCCAGAAGATCAAACTTATAACCTGAATTCATTAAACTGTTTGTATGTATCTGCAGCATTTGCCTCTCCTTTCCGGACCCGCGGTCCTTTTTAACTTAGTATACAATAGCATATACTTTTTGATTTGTCATTATACCTGTAGTATAAAACGCCCTCTATAATTACATACGAAATGACTTAAAAAAATCAATCCTCAAGTTTCACCGCTTTCCAAGCCTCGGTAAGTTTCTCCAGGTTCCAGGCCGCATTGGCAGGGCTCGTCGACGGCAGACACACCGCCGGCCTTTCGATGACTGGCTCAATATATTTGCGGTACATCTTTTCCGCAGTCTTCCCATTTACAAAGATCTGCCTGATCGGCGCGTGATCCAGAATGACCGTCAGGTCGTTCGGAACCACATCCCTGATACTCGCGTCCGAAGATCCCCGGATCGTGCACGAGTGGATCACGTCCCACGCCGCGATCTGGTGTCGTATCAGAAAGTCGCGCTTCTGCGGCACATCCGACGGCACACTGTCTTCAAATACTGCTGCCATCACTTTCCAGAACCGATTCTGCGGATGCCCGTAGAAAAAGGCCGATTCCCTCGATTTTACGGAAGGGAAACTGCCGAGGATCAATATTTTGGAATTCTCCCTGTACAGGGGCGGGATCGGGTGTATGATCGTTTCCTGTTTCATCTGTTTACTGCCGTTTGATCAGCAGCCTTTCCTTCCGCTTTTGTGGTCCTCAATGGAGCAGGCTTCCGGAGAGCCGTACTCAATCAGTCCTGCGTCTGCAGGGTCTATAGATACCCGGCCGTCTTCAAACACAAACGCAGGGATCCCGACATCGCCGATCGCTTTCATGCGGTCAAAGACGGGATTTGTGTCGCGGAGTCTGGTGAAGGCGCTCATATTCCGAATATTCTCGCCGATGTCGATATACTCAAACTCGTTTTCTCTTCCTATAATCTGCTGATGTACATACGCACAGTAAGGGCATGAAGGCATACCGTAAATCTTGATCATTTTGCAGCTCCTTTCTTTATTCAGATTTCTTCCAGTTTTAGTGTATCACAGAACTGATCCTTTTAGCTGATCACATACTCCATCCAGGGCATCTTCTCCGCGCGGATATCTTTCCACGGTTCCGCGAGTGCTTCTTCCATAAGGATCCTGAAATACGCGTCCTCCAGCGCCTCGCTGAATGGATAGACCTCTTTCCCTGTTTCCAGGAATTCTTTCATATCATAAAGCATTGTCGCTATCGCGAACTCGTCCTGCAGATTGTCCATGGACAATCCCCGTTTCGGCACCCGTCTTGCGTCCCGCAGAAGCGCCGTATCCAGTTCCCTGTATCGGTCCGGTATGACCGGTGCCAGTTCTTCCCGCACAGGCTTCCCCTCGTCATCGAGGCTGTATAGGATCGTGTCGCACCACTCTCCGCGGTCGCCGCGGACTATGACATGCCGCGACCGGATAAATGAGTGATACTGAACTCCCGAGAAGTCGTACAGCGCAGTTTTCCCTGAGTCAAAAGATACCCACACCACATCTCTTGCCTTCTCCCTCATAGGATTTCCCGGAATGGGCCCCGTTCTGGAATCTGTCTCAGCAACAGGGTGCATTGTCCGCTCTCCGCGGATCGTATAAGACTCCCCTTCTGCCATGAGCATCCTTCTTATCAGGCTCATTCCGTGATAATCATGTGCCAATGACAAATATACAGTACCGGGAGTTCCGATCCTGCCCTCTTCTACTGCCTTCAACCCCGCGATCATGTCCGGATAGCGATGGTACTGTTCGGCGACTGCTATGCGGGCTCCGCTTTGCCGGAGATCCCACAGCTGCAGCAACTGGTCTCTTGTCATTCCGGCAGGCGTCTCCATGAGGACCGGATATCCCCGATTCACCCACTCGATGCAGACATCGGTAATAGAAGTCTTATTTACGGCTATAACAATAAAGTCAGGGCGAAACGCCTCAGCTTCTTCTACTGTCCACACCGCCGGCACGCCTGTTTCCCGCAGCATCAGCCGCGCTTTTTCTTCAGAGCGGCACAGGTACACGGCAGAGAAAAGCTCCGGGTATGTCCGGGCGATTCTTGCATAAAACCTGGCTCTGTAACCGGACCCGACAATTAAATACTTCAAGTTCATAATCTCAATACTCCATTAAGTCTTCCATCGAACAGTGAAGCGCCCTGGCCAGCATCCAGATCGTATTCGTCTGCGCTTTCCCAAGATCCTTCTGCCGCTGCTCGTAGTGCTGGATCATTCTGACTGATACACCGCTTTCCCGCGCCAGTTCAGACTGGCTCAGTCCCAGCCGTTCACGGTACATCCGCAGCCGCGTCGACATCTCCTTCCTGCGCCTGCATGCGTCCGCCGCGTCCGCAAACTGAACGGGATCCATTTCGTGATAAGGGGAATACATATACCGCACCTGCTCCGGTGTCAGAAACTCGCTGATCCTTCTGAAGCTCTGTCCCGAGTACCACTGGTACCATGCCAAAATCCAGCCGGTCCAGTACGTCGGACTTTTGTCAAGGCAAAATGTCGGCTTCACCTGCGGCCATTCCCCGGTGAGTCGCCAGACAACTTCCCATGCGGCCTCCACCCCCGACATTCCGACAAGAAACCGGAAGTCTCCTTTCCCGAACAGGTCGGCGACGCCTGAGATCAGAAACATGTCCCAGAATTCATTCAGTTCAATATGCATATCCTCTTCCGCGTAGCGCAGCATTTGTGCGAGAGAGGTCTGCGCCTTGGCGGTGTAAATCTCGTCGTAAGAGTGTAGCATCGACAGCCCTCCGAAATCTATCTTTTGACGCGCATAAGGCGCGGATCATCCGGTCCGATCTCCTCGTCCAAAATAGCGGCCGCATACAGTTCTCCCCTTCGATACCACATCCTGTCGGACTGAAGATATTCAGTACGCGCCCGTCTGTCGCGCTCGGTCTTCCTGTGGAGCCAGTCGCTTCGAAGCGCCTCCTCACAGCCGACATAATGAATTGCCGAAAAAGCTGCCGGACTAATGAGCACAATCTGTTCTCCGAGTTCTCCCAGGTACATGGCCCTGCACAGCTGCTGATATGAGATCGCGCCGCTCAGGAAGTCCTGCGCAAAGGAAAAATAGCTGTCATCCGCCCGATAGCCGACGATCAGATCATAATTCGTTGTATCAACGCAGAAATTTTCCCGAAGGTATCGGGAGAATTCCGCAGCAAGCGGTGTATCTATGTTAAAAGTCCGGTTCTGGATCAGTACAGTGAGCCAAGTGAGAATGGAATGATCACGATTCAGATTCAGGGTCTTCAGCCCTTCCAATTCCAGTTCGTAGCGGTTCGCATAGCCGTCGTGTTCCTCTGACACCGCCCACTCTTTCGCCATCTCGCAGCTCTCCGTGCAGTAAAATCCGTAACCGTAATCGTTGTGCGGTTTGCCTCCGTGGAACTGCGGAGTCCTTATGATGTGATCTGATCCATGATATAATATTTTCTTCATCGGCAGTCTCCATGACAGATAGTGCTGAGCGTATTCTGCCCTCTCATCATTATACACCTATAGGTGTATGTTCGCAATTTCAAAAAAATACTGTTTAGCATGGATTCTCAGCCGCTTCTGCGTAATTAATAATAGTTAAAAAACAAACGATTAATCTCGCCTGATTAATCATACCTGATAAAGAAAAGGAGTTAAGATCATGGAACAGGAAAAGAAAAAAGGCGGAGCAGGACGTGTAGTATTAATTATCCTTGGCGTTCTCGCAGCATTGGGAGTCGCAGGATATCTCGGACTTAGAGCATTAGTTAAGGACCAGATGAGTAAGGTCAATGACATCAATCTGTCTGTATCAAAAGGACAGGAAGCGCCTGATTTCGTGCTCCCTCTGACAGACGGATCGGAAGCAAAGCTCTCCGAACTGCTTAAAGATAAAGAAGTTGTCGTGCTCAATATTTTCGCTTCCTGGTGCGGTCCCTGTGAAAAAGAATTCCCGGATATGGAAAAGACATATCAGAAATACAAGGACAAGATGGAGATCGTCGCCGTGTCCGGAGACCTGGTACTGGATGAAATGGAAGACATGGTCAAATACAAAGAGGAACACAATCTTTCCTTCCTCATCGGAATGAAGAATGAATCGATCGATTCTCTTAAGGTCGGCGGTTTCCCCACCACTTATATCATCGACCGCAATGGCAGGATCGTCTTCAGCCAGTCCGGCGCATTCCTGCACGAAGGAGATTTTGAGAAGGTCGTCACCTCATTAATGGGAGACGATTATGAAGGAAAACAGGTCGCTCTTTACAATTTCTATGTCACGAATAAAGACAAAGACCGCGCTCCCGGCATTGAGATCCGTCTGTATAACGATACAGTTGACGAGACGATCACAACCGGTGAAGACGGTATAGCTTCTTACTTCACACAGGATGCTCAGGATCTCAAGATCGAGATCTTGAACCTTCCTGACGGATACACCAGCAATGCGGACAGCATCACTCTCGGCATAGAGTCCGGAACCAAAATGATAACTATTGAAAAGAAATAAATACATTATCGATAAAACTTTTTTCCTTTCTGATCTAAGGGAAATTCCTTTAAACAGAAGCGTTTTTGCTCCTCTTATGATTTTGGCATACACGATATATCATGTAAATACAATACTGCCGGAGCGTGATATAATAAACGTAAATTCATATACCGGCAGGGCAGCTGCATCATGGGAAAGCCCCACTTAATCACCAATGTATCAAGAAAGGAGATTAATGAAAATGCGCTCCATATTGATCAAAGATACTACAAGAGAAGAAAGAATCCGGATCGTTCACCAGGCGCTGTGGGGCGCATGCGGAATAGACTGTGAATTCTGTTCCGGGTGCGATAATCGCGGCGGCGGCAGGACAGAAAGCATTTATCAGCCGTATATTGACGGAATAAAAGAAATTCGGGAGATCAATGAAGAATTCCGCGCGCCGTTTGTCCGCGGATAGTAGAGAGCGCCGCAGCCAGGGCTGCGGCAAACGGAGGAACTACAATGCTGATTGCACCTGATATCACTGATTCAACAACCGAAGAACGCAGAGCATTCATCAAGGCGAAGTACCCTTGTATAGCTGACTGCGACATGTGCGGCCTGTGCAAAGTCTTTCGCGGCAAAAACGCCGAGCAGGCTTACGACGACTACATCACCGGGAAGCGCTCCTTTATGGACGTTTCAGCGGATTACAGACGAGTCTGAAAGAAAAAGAGACCTCTGGGGTAGTTTGTCCACAGATGTGGACAAACTACCCCAGAGGTCTCTTTTAACTCCTCACTTCTTCCACCTGCTCTCCTCGTCCATCAGGAAATAACTCTCACCATCTAAAATGAACAGGTCGTCATACATCCTTGAGTACTGGTACCGATGCGCCGGCGTCTCGATGTACACTTCGTACTCGCCGCCCTCGTAAGTGATAGACAGGCCTTCGACCGGCGTCCATCCGTGCAGATCCATAAGATCAGAGAAAGACTCATGCAGGAAATCCGCATGCGCCTCTCCTGCTGTTTGATAGAGCGCGCCCAGATAGTTATATTTTGCCCTGTCGCTAAGACTGTCAAAATATTCATCCGCCTGCAGCGTCACTTCATAATCGAGTTTTACTCTGTAAAACTGATATTTCGAGCCGCTTCCCGGGGCCAGAGTAATATCCGGGAAACCTTTTGCCGCATAGGTTCCGTCAAGCTCTGTTCCCCGCTCCTCGCAATACTTCGGTAGTACCTCAGGAACCAGCTCATTATACTCTTCCAGCCTGCCCTCCACTTTTTTGACTTCAGCCTTTTTGTCCAGGTCGAGCCTGATCCTTGCAATTGCGAAGTACAGGATCAAAAAACAGCCGAATGCCAGCGCGATCTTCAGGGCGATCCAAATGGCCGGATCAATCTCCACCTTCTCTTTCTGTGCGGCGTTTGGGCCTGAACTGCTGCCGGTCTTATGCCGTGCCGGCCTGCCCGCGTCAGCTCTGTTCCTGCGCAAGGGCCGCACTGTCCCATTATGCTTCGCGGAATTGTCCCTGCTGAGTTCATCATAGAACTCCATCTTCACAGACCATTCCAGGGCGTCTAGTTTTCCGTCATGATTAAAGTCAAAAAAGTCGTCGTGTGATCCCGGCATGTCAGCCCTTTCTTAAATCAAACGACCTCTGGGGTCGTTTGCGCATATTCACCCCACTTGGGGACAAACTACCCCAGAGGTCGTTTTAAGTCCCAGGGAACTGTTTTAAACTACTTTCGGCAGATCACCGCCTCGCCGTTGGAATAATGCAGGCGCTTATGATCGACCTGAAATCCCTGCTTTTCCATCTCCTGCAGAAGAAAGATCATAAAGAAGCCGTGGCTGAAAACGGCGCAGTCCTCATTCTTTTGACTCAGATACTGTGCGAACTTCCTGGCCCGCCGCCTGGTCTGCGCCCGCGTCTCCGGCTGCCTCGGGACATTGAAAAACCACTGGATCCTGCTGACTGCTGACCAGAAAAACATCGGCAGTTTCAAGCCGGTATCAAATCCCGATCTCTCCGGCACTTCGTTGATCAATGCCGTTTTATCAAATTCCCTGTCCTCAAACACCTGCTTCGCTGTCGCAGTCGTCCTCGGAAGCGCACTGACATAGATCCTCTCAAAGTCCGCTTCGGGCAGACTGACCTTCACCGGCATAACATCGGCGGCGTCATAATCGGCGCACCCCTTATCATATCCGGCGGAAGTCATCATGAACTTCCATTTCATATCTACTTTCGCATGTCTGATCACAGCTACGATCATTTCTTTATTACCCCTTTGCGAAAACGACTCTTGATTACCGGCTTAAGTCTATTATACAGTATTGCAGGAGGTGTCCGTATGTTTTCTTATATCTGGCCGATCGCCCTTGTAGTATTATCCAATGTTGTTTATCAGATTTGTGCAAAATCTACCCCGCGCGATATTGATCCCCTCGCCTCTCTGACTGTCACTTACACGGTCGGAGCCATCGCTTCCGCGCTCCTTTATTATGTCACGAATAAAGGCGGGCATCTGCTGCGCGAATACTCCCACCTGAACTGGTCGCCCTTCGTTCTCGGCATCGTGATCGTCGGTCTCGAAGTCGGGTTCATATACGCATATAAAGCGGGCTGGCAGGTCAGCGTGGCTTCCATTGTGCAGAGTTCATTCCTTGCTGTCGCGCTCCTGCTCGTCGGATTCTTTCTGTACCACGAGGCGCTGACAGCCAGTAAAGCGGCAGGCATCCTGATCTGTATGATCGGCCTGTATTTCATCAATCGCTAATATTAACATGTCAAAAAACAGCTGCCGGACTCTCTTGTCTGTCAGCTGTTTTCGTTTATCAGTGCCTTTTTTCTGCGTCATTTCCTCTGCGAAGTCAAAAACTTCAGCAGCGCTGTGCAGCCCTGCAGGACATCATCCCATGTCGCGTCAAAATCATCCGTATACCAGGGATCTGCCACTTCCTGTCCGGTCCTGCCGCAATAGTCCAGAAGAAGCGATATTTTGCCATCCGGGTCTCCACCATAGATCCGCTTCATGTTATATGTATTTGCGTAATCCATCCCGATCAGGTAATCGTAGTACTTGTAGTCCTCGCGGGTGGTCCTGCGGGCGCGCTTTCCGCCCGGATCTATGCCGTGCTCCTTGAGTTTCGCGCGGGCAGGCGGATAAACCGGGTTGCCGCGGCCGCCCCAGATCTCCTCCGTACTGGTAGCCGCAGATGCAATCTCAAATTGGTCTTCGAGATGCGCTTTTTTGACGAGATCTTTCATTACGAATTCAGCCATCGGCGATCTGCAAATGTTGCCGTGGCAAACAAAAAGGATACGAATCATATTGGTTTTCCTTCCTCTAAGGGCACGATTTGCCCCGTTTTGCCCATATTTACAGGCTCCATTTTCGAGCACATTCTGGCAAAAAATCGGGGCGAAATCGCAAATCGTGGCAAAATGAGGCAAATTGCGGACGTCATTCGTAGTAAAATCGTAGTAGAAATCGGGGTGTTTTACTACCGGTTGCCTTTCGTGACTTTAGGTGACCTGGGGTGTACAGCTCGCTGCTTTCACCCTATCATACTTCCCTTTTTTTGCCATTAAGCGGCTCGTCGAAAACTTGCAAACCAGCCACCAGCAATAAAAGAAAGAATACAGCCGATTACTACTCCCCAAGCATTAATGGGCTTCTGATACGGGCTCTCATCGACTTGACGTCTACTTTCCCGTTCGGATTCCTGAAGACGAATCTGAGCGGCCTCAATCTTCTCATTGAGAATATCTAGCTCCTCCGGAGTGATACCCTTTCGATCTTTTTCTTTAAGAAGTGAGTCGATGTAGGCCTTTTCCGAATCGACATGCGTCTTCGCAGCATAAGCGCTCGTATCGACCTCTTTCTTCGCGATGGCGGCATTTGTCTTTTCAATCGCTACCGCCGAATTAATGGTATCAAGGATTTTACCCCTCTGCTCCCTATCGTAATCATACTCATACGGGCTGATTACGTCTCCCTGAAATACTTCCGGATCACTTGTCTGTGAAGGAACTAAATCTCTTTTCACTGTTTTTCTCATATTTTACTCCTTAATATACTCTCCGACCAGTTCAGCAGTCCAATTGTGTACTTCTTCAGATTCACAAGCAGCCTTCAACAGTCCGTCAATTTCGCCAAAATCAGAAAACCGGGTGTAACTTGCCTTTAATAAAGTATCTGCAAATAGCCTTAGTGACTGCCCATGCATAATCGCAGCTGCTGCGCCAATATCTTTTGCAGCATTCTTCAAGGCAGTGTAGTCACGCCCTTGAAGCTCTAGCCTATCAACTAAAAGGCGGGTTAGATAGAGCAGAGTTGTGTTCTGCGGATCAACTTCGGCCTGATAATCGAGCAGGTGCCTAATTGCTATATATTGAGCCTGTGAAAGATACACGCGGATATTTTCAAGATTGCTAATATTCTGCTTTGAAACCCCGAGCATTTCACCCAGATCCTCTGCAGTCCAGCCTGCAATCTTACGAAGACTTGACAAATTCTCTTGAAGTCTCGTTATCTGAATTGCCCTCTCTTTTTTCATTCTCTATCACCTCCAATCGCAGTATAACACATTTTGCTGTTTTAAGTACAGCAAAATGTACTCTAAATATTAATATGTACTTTTGCCTTAATTTCAGCAATTTTCACTAAACAGAAAAGCGCCCACCGCCATTATGGCGATGAGCGCAGCTCTCTTTATTCAGACCACTCTGAACATCTTCCTGCTCTGTTTTTCCTTCCCCTCTTTTACCCCATTCAGCTTCTCCTGCTCTCTCCGAGCCGACTCGACTTCCTCCATCCTGGTCATCTCCGCTGCCGCATCCTCCAGCCCCAGATGCGTGTATACGTTCATCGTGACGCATATGTCCGAATGCCCCATCAGGTACTGCAGCGTCTTCGGATTCATGCCGGCCTTGGCCTGATTGCTGCAGTAGGTGTGCCGGCGTTCGTCTTGGTAGACTCGATGAAGTACTCCATCTTCGAGCCTCGTTGCAGCTGCTTGTTGATGTCGATGATCCGATTCTCCATGTCCAGGTCCCTGATCTTCAGACCACAGAACTCCGAGATGCGCATCCCCGTATGGAACAAAATATCTCTTCTCCGTCCAGCTGCGTCCCTTCCGGAAGATCCATCACCAGCATCGGTCTGTGCCCAGGATTTGACCCCGGCGCCGTTTCCCGGAGACTTTAGCGTAGAGAAGTGACCCGCCCCTTGGAATCACCTTGGAATCACCCCTCTCTATTTGTAAGCGTTTTGATTGACAGTGTAAACTCTTTGTATTATTCTAACTTTGAAAGGAGATGATTACTATGGCAACAACCCCTACCCAAATCCGTATTGACTCCACTATTAAGGAAGAGGCTACCGCCCTTTTCTCTGAACTCGGTATGGATATGTCCAGCGCTGTTAACATATTCCTTCGCCAGTGTATCCTCCGGGGCGGTTTACCCTTTCCCGTGGAGCTTCCCCAATACAACAAGGAGACTCTTGAAGCAATGGCAGAAGCACGAAAAATATCCAGAGATCCTGACGTCAAAGGATATACCAGCATGGCAGATCTTAAAGCTGCTTTGGAAGCCGACGATTGATATATACCGTAAAGTTTACTTCCTCGTACAAAAAGAGTTATAAACTCATGAAAAAACGAGGCATGGATCTTACCCTTCTCGATGAAGTCGTTGATAAACTGCGTCAGGGCATTACTCTAGACGAGAAGTACAAAGACCATATTTTGAAAGGTGAATATGCCGGATTCCATGAGTGCCATATCAAACCGGATTGGCTTCTTATATATCTGATTGATAATGATATTCTGACACTCACGCTGGTCGATACCGGATCTCATTCCGACCTTTTTAAACTGTAGTAAAACAGCTGTCTTTACCAGGCAGCTGTTTTGTTATGCCATCGGTCTCCTCGCTTTGCATGAATTCTATTGTGGCAGCTCTTGCAAAGGGAGATCAAGTTGTCCTTATCATTGGTACCCCCCTCTGCAAGCAGAAGTATGTGATGCACTTCCTCCACTGGAACCGGTACCCCTTTCTGAAAGCAAAGCTCACAGAAGGGATGCTTCAATTAATTTGAAATAACTTGTAATATTTATATTGACAAGTTGGAGTGGAGCAGCTACAATACACATGTAATCAAGACAGTTACATGTTGACACAAAAAATTTCAAGGAGGATCCTATTATGAAAATCGCAGTTGTAGCAGCAAACGGAAAAGCAGGCAGACTGATCGTCGAGGAAGCAGTAAATCGCGGCATGGATGTCACCGCAATCATCAGGGGTGAAAACAAGACCGTGGCACCAAACGCAATTGTAAAGAATCTCTTTGATCTTACCAGTGATGATCTCAGCGGATTCGATGTTGTTGTTGATGCATTTGGCAACTGGACACCTGAAGCGATTGATCTCATTCCGGAGGCTACCGTTCATATGGCCAGGGTGCTTTCCGGCAGTGACGCACGTCTTCTGGTCGTAGGCGGAGCAGGCAGCCTTTACGTTGATCCCGAGCATACCAAAACAGTCGTTGACGTAACCCCCTTCCCTGAAGCAGCAATGCCTGTAGTGAATGGACATGGAAAAGCACTTGAGGAACTCCGCAAGTTCGATGATGTGAACTGGACCTATGTCAGCCCTGCCGGAGACTTTCAGGCTGATGGAGAAAGAACCGGAAAGTATATTCTGGGCGGTGAAGAACTGGTTCTTAACAGCAGGGGTGAAAGCGTGATTTCCTACGCCGATTATGCAATTGCGATGGTCGACGAGATCGAGTCCGGCAAACATATCAAAGAGAGGATCAGCGTCGTCAGTGAGTAACGATCCCTGCTGTCTGCATTGATTTTTGCCTGTAATGTGCTATATTACAAGCAGGAGGCGATGATATGCAGATTTCAAGTAAGTTTACAATAGGAGTCCATCTCCTTGCTGTTATAGATTATCTGGGTGAAAGCGAAAAAGTGACCAGCAGTGTACTCGCCGGCAGTATCGGTGTAAATCCTGTTATTGTCAGGAATGTCATGGGAAATCTCAAGGAGGCGGGGCTGATCAGCATCAGTCAGGGAAAAAGCGGAATCTCGCTGACAAAAACGCCCGGTCAGATCACCTTCTATGATGTTTACAAGGCTGTGGACAGCGTAAATGAGGACGGACTGTTCCACTTTCATGAGAATCCGAATCCAGAGTGTCCGATAGGCAGAAACATCCATAAAGCCATGGACTCCAAACTGGAAAGAGTCCAGATGTGCATGGAAGAGGAAATGCGGAAGATCACCCTCGCCGATGTGATGACAGATATTCAAAGAGAATTGAAGAAGGACTAAAGAGAAATGCCTCCGAGCCATGTGGTTCGGAGGCATCGCTTTTCTTTTGTCATGTGCACGATAAACTGATTTACTTGATCTTTGCCAGCACATCCTCACCAGCTTTTACCATGCCATAACCTGTGAAGTCCAGCGACAAGTCCTTCTCATTTTCTACCACGATCATCATAACGGTATCTTTAAAGCCTGCCTTACGAATCTCATCCATGTCAAACCCTATGAGCTTCTGTCCGCACCGAACAAAATCGCCCTCTTTGACATATACTTCAAACCCTGTTCCATTCATTGAAACTGTATCAAGGCCTATGTGAATAAGCAACTGCACACCGTTGTTAAGCTGAATGCCTACAGCATGCTTGCTCTCTGCCACAGAACAAATAACGCCGTCTGCCGGGCTGACCACGACTTCATCCGAAGGGATCGTTGCAATGCCATCGCCAAGCATCTTCTCAGAAAAAACACCATCGCCGACTTCCTCAATCTTAATCGCTTCTCCTGTCACGTATGCCTTGAGCTCCTTTACCGGTTCTAAGGAATTTGCCGCTATTGTGGAAGCTGCCGCCGCTTCTGCGCTGTTTTGGCTTCCATCACCGGCATCCCTTCCTTCAACAATGAGAGACTCGTCAAAACCAAGAAGAAATGTTGCAACAGCAGCAACAATAATCGCCACTGCAACGGCAGCTGCCATTGCAAGGATTGTATCCTGGAAAATCGGCAGTGCCAGAATCGTCGAATATCCGTATACATATGCTGTTGCGCCGAGCAGTCCCGCTACAACGCCTCCCGTGGCCGCACCAATCATAACGCCAAGCATAGGCTTCTTGAGGCGGAAATTGACGCCGTAGATTGCCGGCTCCGTCACGCCTGCCACAATACAACCAAATGCCAAACTGAAGCACTCGGCTTTCAATACTTTGTCCTTGGCACGAAGTCCTACACCGATACAGGCTCCGCCTTCCGCCATATTGTGCAGAATGTAGGAGGGACGGAAGAAAACATCGTATCCGGGATCTGCAAACGCCTGTACCATGAAAGGTGTTACAGCATGGTGCATCCCCGTCATGACCAGCCAAGGCATGCAGGCTGCAAGAAGTCCAATCGCAACAGGTCCGAAATGTTCGGATGCAAAGAGGAAAATATTAACTACGCGATTACCTACCATATCGCCAAAAGGTCCGAGAATTGTAATACCGGCAGTCATTGTCAAAGCCATTGTGAGCATGCCTACAAATACAGAGCGAAGAATGCCGGGTATGATCCTGGTCAGTATTTTCTCACAATAATATGCGAATAACGCAATAAGAAGCGCTGGAAGAAGCGTACTATTGTATTTAACATTCATGACCGGAATACCAAACATGGCAACCGGTACTTCGCCCCCAATCAGTTCGACAAACTTGGGATAAACCAACACTGCCGCACAGCACATGGAGTAAAGAGGGGTTGACCCCAGCTTTTTAGCAGCACCATACGCCACGAAGATCGGCATGAAGTAGAACGGCATGTCTGCCACCATACTCAAAAGCGTATACGCTTGACTCTCTTCAAAAGCCGGCACTGCGAGTGTGATCAGAAGAAGAAAGACCTTCAACATGCCGCCTGCAACCAGACCGGGAATCAGAGGAGTGACTGCAGCTGAAACGAAGCCAACCACCTTGTCCACTATCACCTTAAATGTAATCTTCTCTTTTTCCTTAGGCCCCTGTTGTGAACCGGAAGACGCACCACCCGAAGCGGCATTATAAATCAGATTTGCCTCTGTATATACGGGAATCAAATTCTGTCCCAGCACAATCTGGAGCTCATCTCCGCCAAACACTACGCCAAGTACAGGCTTGGTTTTCTGAATCGCATCTGTATCCACTTTGCTCTTGTCCCTGATAAAAAAACGAAGTCTTGTAGAACAATGTGTGATACTGCTTATATTTTCAGTTCCGCCACTCAGCTCGATTACTCTTGCCGCTACCTGCTTTAAATCGATTGCCATAATAATCCCCTTTCCATATAAAATGGTGACGCCTTTCAGGGTCAGATTTGTTTGTTATTCATCTCTTTTGAAAAACTGTCGGCTTCCGACTCCTTTACTTCTTCAGAGGCGCAGATTGTTTCATTTGTTGAATCCTATCCGCGAATTGTGATAAATATGTCTCTGCAAGAGCTCAGTCAGGCTTGCCATGTTTCCGCGGCTTCTGTCATCCGATTCAGTAAAAAGCTCGGCGCGCGAGGATTTGCCGATTTTAAAATCCGCCTTGCGCAGGAACTCAACAATTTTTCAATGAATGACGAGACAGTCTCAGTGGACATCCCGATTCGAGAAGGAAGCAGCTGTCAGGAGATTGCAAGAACCTTCTACAATTTATCTGTTCAGACACTGAAATCTACATTTCATGATCTGGACTACGATGCTATCGAAAAAGCTGCTTCTCTTCTAAACAGCGCAGATTCTATCCATCTGTTCGGCCGGGGAGAATCCCTTGTCATAGCAGAGGATTTTCATTACAAGCTGCTTCGTCTCGGTATTCACTCCGTTTTGGAATCCCTTAACGGATTTCAAGATGTATATAGCAATCGGCAAAACAGCCGTTATAAGACGGTTGCACTTGTCATCTCCCAGTACTGCAATAGTCAGCACACTAAATACATCATTGATGAGCTGATGAGTACACATACTCCCATGATCCTGCTCACAGCGGCTTCAAACGCATGGCCATACGATAAATATGCGGACGTCACGCTTCGCATAGCCAATGCAGAAAGCCGTTACAAGATGGGATCTTTTGCCTCCCGCACAGCCTTTCAATTCCTCCTGGACTGTGTGTTTGGGCAACTGTTTTCCCTGCGTTACAAATATAATTCCAATAATCTCGAGCAGTCTTCCCGCAGAAGGGCTGCCCGTGAATACTATTACAAGACCTCCCTGCACGAGGAAGAAAAGTAACTGATGATCTCTGTTCTTGTCGCTGATGCGGTACCTGCCGGCCGGGTGCCGCATTCAGTTTTTCCTCACAGTTCTTTGCCGTTCGTCCGAATCACATTCGCATACCAGGCGAAGGAATCCTTTTTTCGGCGTTCCATCGTTCCGTTTCCATCGTTATCGCGATCGACATAGACAAATCCATATCTTTTCTTCATCTCGCCGGTTCCTGCACTCACAATATCGATAGGGCCCCAATATGTGTATCCCATAACGTCTACCCCATCCTCGATCGCGCCTCGAATCGCCTCCACATGTCTGCGAACGTAGTCAATACGATAATCGTCATGGATCTGTCCGTCCTGATCCGGAACATCAATCTGCCCCAAACCGTTCTCTACAACAAACAACGGAATCTGATAACGATCATACAGCTCGTTAAGTGTATAGCGCAGTCCTACCGGATCGATCTGCCATCCCCAAGGCGTAGTTTCCAGATAGGGGTTCGGTGTTCCCTGATCTCCCCCGGTGTCTCCAAAAAATGGCTTTCCATATTCGTGTGTTGATGTGCGGTAATAGCTAAATCCCAGATAATCTGCAGTGTAGGCTCGTATAATCTCCTCGTCTCCGGGTTCCATTTGGATCTCTACGCCGTACTCTTCCCATACTTTATCCAGATATTTGGGATAATAGCCACGTATCATTACATCGCCAAAAAACAGAGATCTTCTGCGCAGTTCCATCGTCTCAAGCACATCGTTCGGATTGCAGGTATAGGGATAATTGTTGCTAAGCGAAAGCATGCACCCAATCTTGGCATCCGGAATAATCTCGTGGCACAGCTTAATGGCAAGACTGTTTGCCACAAACATATGATGCGTTGCCTGATAGACCGCCTGATATTCGTTTTCACCCTCTTTTACAAAGATCCCACCCGCAGCACCGGGCATGCGTCGCATATTGTTGATTTCGTTAAACGTAAGCCAGTATTTTACTTTGTCTTTATATCTGGTGAACACGGTCTCACAATAGCGAAGGAAAAATCCGATCAGTTTTCTGCTCCTCCAGCTTCCATACTTATCAACAAGATGGACCGGCGTCTCATAGTGGCTGAGTGTAATCAGCGGCTGCATGCCGCGTCTTGCCATCTCATCGAATAAGTCATCATAAAACTGCAGCCCTGCCTCATTGGGTTCCTCATCGTCTCCGTTCGGAAAGATTCTGGACCAGTTGATGGATGTACGGAAAACCTTAAAGTTCATCTCTTCCATCAGCGCCAGATCCTCTTTATATCTATGATAAAAATCGATTGCCTCGTGAGTTGGATAGAAAACACCTGGTTTCACCTCTCCGTCATAGGCGTGTTTAATCCCATGTGGAAAGCAATCGGAAATGTCGAGCCCCTTCCCGTCTTCCAGATAGGCTCCTTCGGCCTGGTTAGCCGCGATTGCACCGCCCCACAAAAAGCCTTCCGGGAATTCGTGTCTTACTTTTCTCACTATACATACTCCTTTCTTTCAAACTTCTCTTCTCTATGGCTTAATAGACGCTGTGATAGTTGTTCACATCCAGTTCTATATTTCCAAAATAGTCCTCAAAACGCATCTCCAGATAATCACTCATCTGTTTCATCTCAATCACGGTCTTAATATCTACCGGAATCGGTTCTTTCAAATGCCGTTCATACGCAAGCGCCTCTTTTTCCCCGTGTGTGTAAATTCGCTCCTGCCCAGACGCCTTAGGCGCTTCTCTAAGTTCCTGCAGAAAAGCAGAGAAGTGCTCTCTGATTTCTTGAGGATTTCCGAAAATGGAAGGATCAATTGCGGCGAACCCATGGCAGGTTCCTCCGATTTCACCAATGTTCGTATGGTTGGATGTCAATCCCAATGAGAGGATCGAACTGAAGATCTCGCACATCATACCGTAACCGTATCCTTTATGGCTGCCGCTGTGCTCCTCACTTCCGCCCAGAGGTACAATCCCGCCGCCCTTACGATGAATGATGTTCTGCAATACGTCTTCCGCATCGTTTGTAGGCAGTCCGTTACTGTTCAACGCCCAGCCATCCGGCAGCGGTTTCTCAGCTTTTCTGTACATCTCCAACTTACCTCGCGTGACCACCGTGGTGGATGCGTCGTACAGGAAGGGATATGGTTCCGCCGGTACCGCCATTGCAACTGGATTACTCCCCAGCATAGCTTGCCTTGAAAAGGTCGGCACCATGATTGCCTCCGAATTCGTACAGGATATTCCGATCAGCCCCTCTTTCGCTGCCATCTGTGCGTAATAACCTGCTATTCCGTAATGATTGGAATTCCTTACTGACACAAATGCAACACCGGTTTGATGGGCTTTCTTGATCGCAGTTTCCATTGCTCTGTAACTGATCAGTTGCCCCATTCCGTTATGCCCATCGAATACTGCAGACACCGGCGTTTCAAAAACGATTTCCAGCCTTCCATCTGGATGGATCCTTCCACTTTCTATCCCCTTGTGGTAACGAGACAGCCTCTGCATTCCATGGGACTCAATTCCGTACATATCCGCAGTAATCAATACATCTGTAATAATGCTGCTCTCTTCCACTGAAAAGCCGAATTTTCCGAAAGCATCTTTGCAGAACTTCTCTAATACATTTTTACTGAACTTCAGATGACTCATTTGTTGCCTCCTTCCAAATGTTTCGTTCCTCTTTCTGAATCTCATCTTACAGAAACCTTCCTGCATTCCTCTATATATTCAGCCTATTTTGTATTTTTAATTCACAAAATCAATACTTTACAGCATAAAAAATCCGCGATCTGCAACTTTAGTTGCAAATCGCGGACATGAGTAATAGTAAAAACGTAGTAGAAATCGGGGTGTTTTACTACTGGTGCCCTTGCGTGACTTTAGGCGACCTGGGGTGTAGTGGGTTAGAAGCTGGTCGACATACTGCGAATTTTGCGGTTATCCTATTGCCTGATTAACAAAAGCTCTGATCTCCCTGCTGATACGTTCACTTTCATAATAATGAATGTAATGCCCGCAGTTCAGGTATATTATTCTTGCATTTGTCTGTTCGGCAAATTCCCGTTCATGCTCAATCCATCCGGCTGATACCTGTTTGCCGTCAGAAACAAACATCAGAATCGGGCACGCAATTGTTCCTGTTGTATGCACAAGCTTTGCGTTTTTCAGCACCGCTTTCGCCTCGTTCTCGTAGCAGAGATTCATTGCGTTTCTTCTTCGCAAAAGCCGCTGGTGTTTGATTTCATCTTTGCTCAGCCCGCGCTCGTTAAGCGGGTACCAGAAGAGCATTCCGTAATTGTTGAGTATTCGCATTCTCTTCATGAATCGAATCCGCTGATCGACCTGTTTCCGGCTCCATGCGAGATAGGCAGCCGGAACAGCCATATCAAGACCGATGATTGCGATAACCTCATCCGGATATTTTTGTTTCCACCGGATTGCTTCCAGACCGGACATGGAATGCGGAAGAAAAATAAAAGGCCCTTTTTCCCCGGCCTTTTCCAATGCTTCTCTTTGATAGGCGACCACCGAGTCAATATCGCAAGGCCCTTCGTACAAGTCCGAGCAGCCGTATCCAAATTTCTCGATCACAATGATCCTGAAATCGCTGACCAGTTTTTCATATAGGATCTTGAAATCATAAACAGGGGATATAGTTCCGGAACCGGACATAAACACCAACTTTGGATTCTTTTCATCTCCCGCTCTGAGCAGATGCAATTTATGACCATCGATTTCGACATATTCCATATCATCACCACGTTTAATTACGATCATCGCTTTTGGATAAGTAAGATCATCCGCGCCTCTGTGGCGGGTGTCCCCAACTCAATCTCTTTTTTCTGCCCATCAAACTCAAACCCACAGCGCTTGTAGAAGCGAATTGCTCGCTCATTTCCGGTGAGGACCCACACTACTGTCTGTGGATACTCGCTCAAAGCATCAAGCGCCTTTTTCATCAGTGCATAGCCAATACCTTTACCGTAATACTCTTTCAAAACATAGATGGCATAAACCTCACCTGCATCATGCAGATCGTCCAGCCAGTAACGACCAAAATCAGCAAAGCCGACCACACGCTCTCTATCTTTTGCAATCAATGTCGTAATATCATTATCAAAAGCCCGCTGCGCGCTCTGAAGTGACATTTCCATGGTTCTTCTATCGAGAAAGTCCTGATTCACCAGACCCACATAAGCTTCCTTCCACGCCTGATAGTGAACTGCGGCTTTCCCCTTTATCTCGTCTTTTGTTTCTAACCGTTTGATGATCATCGAAGGCTCTCCATCATGCCCTTACTTCCCAATCTCTTTCTTATGCATCAAATGAATGCCAATGTTTGTCTACGACATACTGGAATTCTTGATTTCAGTTTTGGTATCGTATCTGCTGTTCTTTGATCATCGGATACCGAATCAATGCTTCTCCGTCTGTTGCCTCTTTGTGCATATCTACGGCTGTAATCTGAGAATTCTCATATGTTCTGT
>Ga0256407_10005205_pt1 | contig 21047 bp, 19 predicted proteins | sample RumenRJG_04DNA_FD_193489 | JGI IMG/M metagenome (GOLD analysis project Ga0256407, IMG submission 193489) | Bovine rumen microbial communities from Lethbridge, Alberta, Canada - RJG_04 | ecosystem: Host-associated > Mammals > Digestive system > Stomach > Rumen | place: Canada: Alberta... | reverse complement strand
ACCTATGTCATCGATTGCAGAGGAACGCAGGAAGACTATATGAAGGGTAACCTTCCACAAAAGACAACAGGAGATCCATTCTATTTCTTCCCTGATAATGATTAATCCACAAAAATAATTATTTGTAGACAAGTTGACGAGTAGACAAGTTGACGAGAGGGGTATGTCAATTTGACACACCCCCTCTTTCAGCGTAAGAGGTCTACTCGGCGATGAAGACCGGCATGAGCAGCGCGGTGATTTCTTCGTCTTCGCTTTGCTCGGCGGGGAAGATGAGCACCGGCTTGCAGGACTCCTTGAAGGTCATCTTCACCTGGTCGGATGGCATGTGCGACAGGATGGCGTTCAGCTGCTCGCCGTTCAGACCGATGCGCATGGCCTCGCCGGAGTAGTCGCACGCCACGCTCTCCTTGGCGCTCGTGTTGTAGTCCACGTTCTCACACGACAGAGACACGGACTTGGTGTCGAGATCCATCCTCACCGCCTTCAAGCTCTGACTGCCCATGGGAAGCATCCTGCGGATGGCCACCTGCAGCTGCTGCTTGTCGATGAGCAGCGTCTTGTCGTTGTTCACCGGAATCACGGCCTTGTAGTGGGGGTATCTGCCCTCAACAAGGCGGCAGGTCAGTTGCCAGTTGGCGCCCGAGAAGCGTGCCGCGTTGCCGTTGAACTGAATGGTGATGTCGATTAGGTCCTTGGCTGTCCAATAGCGCAGCAGGGCGGCCGGTTTGGCGGGAAGGAGGAAACGGTTCTCGTTCTCCATTGTGATGCCGCGGTGGGTGTCCATTATCAGCACCTGGCCGTTGCAGCTCACCACATCGAGACCATTCTCCTTAAAGTTGAAGCAGAGGGCGCTCAGTACGGGGCGCATGGTGTCCTGTGCCACAAAGGAGGAGGTGCGTGTGATGTCGTCCTGCAGCATGGATGACGGCAGCGTGGCCGAAGTGCAGTCACCGGTCAGCATCTCCATGGACGGATATTCCTTGCCCGATACGCACGGGAAGCAGATTTGGCCGTTTTCATAGCGGACGGTGATTTCCTTCTCCTCCACCACGAAAGTGAGGGGCTGCACGGGCAGGTTTTTGAGGAAGTCGGCAATCAACCGGGCATGGACACAGAAGCGTGTCGGTTCACCGCTGTCGATGTCGCTCTCCAGAATGTCGGCGGTAGCCTTCATCACGTTCTCGTTGTCGGATGCGGTCACTGTGAGTTTGTCGCCCTCCACCTCGAAGAGGAAGTGGTCGAGTATGGCGATGGATGACTTGGGTGCGATGACCCTTGAAAGACCCTGAAGGTTCTTGCTCAGGGTGTCGGAATCGAGTGTTATTCTCATGTCTTTTTCCTTGTTTGTGTGAGTTGGTGAGGCTCACGTTTCCTTGTTGTGTGGGAGTGTGATTTTCATTTATCCCTTTTGTTCTGGAGTTTGGCTCCAGCCGCCGGGGAATGATTTTCACGCTGCCCCAAAAGGTCATGCCGCCCATACGGCAGTCGGAAGGTTACGTGCCGGAGTTGGGAAAATCTTCCTTTGGGGCTTGCACCGAAAGAAGATTTTCCCAGGTACGGCATGAATACCGAGGCCGGTTGCGCGGCATGGGATACCTTCGCAGCGGGAATGTCGTTCACCCGACGGTAAGGACATAGCCTCAGACAATAAAGGAAGGTGTGGATGATTTTCACTGCACGGTGTCTTGTCATCGCCACGGGCGAAGACAAGGCGGCGGGACGTGGCTTCGATAGAATAAGACAGAAGGAGGACGGACTCGGCCGGTAGCGGTGCGGGTAAGGACAGACCGTACCGAGGGCCTTGCGTGTGTGGTGGTGCGTATGGTGCGCCGCCTGCGCCAGGCCTGAGCTGCGGTGGCCTTGCCCACATGGCGATAGGCCGTGTCCGTGCTCCGCGGGGAGTGTGGTGGGGCTGGCCCTCCACAGAGGTTCGACTGCTCTCCCTTGCCCCGCCGAGTCCACGAGACGGGTGAAAGCGGTGTCACCGCCACCGCTATCCGAAACGGACGGCAGTGACGGTGACACGGCTTGAAGGGTTTCTGGAAGGAGGAGACAACTTCGGTACGGAAGCGTTGACTGGCTGAGAACGCAACGCCTTATCAGTCTGTCAACACAAGAAATAAGAATATAATCCACCGCATCTGCTGGATGTACTGGTCATGGCCAGTATGTCCTGCACATGCGGTGGCACACAAGCAGCAGGAGACATAAGGGACGGGAACTCAGCAGTGAGCGGTGGCGGCCGGGCTGACCATCCGAAATCCGATTAAGTGACGGAAGCACATTCATGCGCTTTCCGTCGTGTGAGGATGAGCATGGTGCCCGAGAGCCAAAGTGGGCTGCCGTGTTCCTGTCCCGCGGGGAGTGTGGTGGGGCTGGCCCTCCACAGAGGTTCGACCTCTCTCCCTTGCCCCGCCGAGTCCCCGAGGCGGGGTGAAAGCGGTGTCACCGTCACCGCTATCCGGAACGGACGGCAGTGACGGTGACACGGCTTGAAGGGTTTCAATTCTTCCAGAAGGACTTGCTGAAAAGACTTTTCAGACAAATACAGAATAACTGCTTTTTTAGCGGTCTGGAAACAAATTATAAGGTATGGCTTTCCCAAAATAACGATTTCCTTGATATATTGCTTTGCAGGCATTATGACAGCCAAAACTTTGTTGAACCAGAAAAGCATTATTATCATGACATCAGTAAAACCAAAATTCAGGGAATCGACAGTTGAAGGAAATCCGGGGAGTATTTACTTCCAGATTATCCATAACAGGGTGGTCAGACAACTCGGAACAGACTACAAAATATATTCCGACGAATGGGATGAGAAAAAGGAATGCATCATCGTCTGGGGAGTGCGGAAGAATCTGCTCGCATATATGAATGAACGGCTCGGATGGGACATAGAAAGGCTGAAGAAAGTGGTCAGGATGTTGGAGACAGACGGCATCCGATATACAGTGGAAGACGTAATAGAAGAATACCACAAACTGTCGCAGGAGTCATCATTCTTCTCATTCATGCACACGGTCATCGCACAACTCAAACAGCTGGGAAGAGAACGAACATCCGAGACCTACGCCTCTGCCTTGAAGAGTTTCAAGACATTCAGGAATGGTCAGGACTTACCTGTCGACGGTATCGGAACGAGCATCATACAGCAATATGAGGCATGGCTGAAAAGCCGTGAGGTCTGTTTGAACAGTATTTCCTTCTACATGCGGATACTCCGTGCCGTCTACAATAGGGCTGTGGAGCAGGAGCTCACTCCGCAGCGCCACCCATTCAGGCATGTGTACACAGGAATCGAAAAGACCGTGAAACGGGCGGTTCCCATCAAGGTGGTCAAGGCGCTTAAGCACATGGACCTCACCTTGAAGCCCAAGCAGGATTTCGCACGTGATATGTTCCTGTTCAGTTTCTATACCCGCGGTATGTCATTCATTGACATGGCCTATCTTAAGACAAAGAACCTGCAGTACGGAGTGCTGACTTACCGCCGCAGGAAGACTGGGCAGCAACTTACCATCAAATGGGAGAAAGACATGGAGGCTATAAGAAAGAAGTATGCAAGGAAAGGCAACGACTACCTGCTTCCCATCATCACGAAAGAGGATGACACCCGAAGACAATATGTCTACAAACTGCGTTTCGTGAACAAAAGATTGAAGGAATTATCCAAACTGATGGGGTTACCTCGTCCACTAACCATGTATGTGGCACGCCACTCTTGGGCGAGCGCTGCCAAGACAAAGAACGTGCCGATATCCGTCATCAGTGAGGGCATGGGGCATGACTCAGAAATGACCACCCAGATATATCTCGCCTCTTTGGAAACATCCGTTGTAGATAAAGCGAATAGGATAATTCTGTCGCTGCTGTAGATTGTGGTTCGACAGATGAGAGTTGTCTTCTGAAAAGCCTCCTATGTGAGTAGATTTTCGTAAATTTGTATAGGCTACAAGGAGATGAAGAGCCGATTGGAAAAGGCCGTTTAGATGGACTTCCGATACAAGCGATTCGAGCCCTTGCGGCAAGAGACTATCTCACAAAGAGGGAAACTATCATCAAATAAAACTTACTATATGAATTACAACAATATGACGAACATCGGGACTTCCGGGAGAGATTCCTTGAAAGGAAGGAGAATGTTGCGGTATACCGCACCGACTATCAAATGTATGCGTGCGGCGACAGCGCACGATGTACTTTATGTGACCTCCAATATCTCCGGACGGGGAATCTCCGAGCAGGAAGAAGACATGGGCTTTGTTTCACCGAAAGCATCTGAACAAGAGAAAGTTGCAAGTTTTGGACCACTCATAGAAGAAAAGAACAAGATTTGGCAATGACCATTGGCGAATGGTAGAAATAGGTTAGTAGATTTATTTCTTTTTCGTAAGTAATTAGGTTTTTTATCGGCTCTCTGCTGTGAAGCACGGAGCCTTTTTATTTCATCCCCAACCCCATTTGAACAACGATTATGGAAATCACTCTCTTGATCATCCTGTGCATCCTCTTTGCCGTCTGCATTGTCCTTGCCTGTCTCTACCGCGATGAGAGGCAGGAGAGCGACCGGCTCTTTGAGCAGTATCTTTCCAAACGGGAAGAAGTAATCCGTCTGAAAAGTGAGCTTAGGAATCTGAAGACACCTTTGGTAAACCGAAAAACGTCGTGATGCCGACTGCAGGTACAGGCTTCCCTTAGTCGCTCCTTTTTTGAAAAAACTATTTGGGTTTCCTTACTGCCAGGACGGCGCGATGAGCATCAGGAAATCCTCCTTTTCCGCTTTTTGCTCCGGCACAATAAGCATCGGTGAACTGGCATCTTTCATCTTCAGCACCACTTTTTCTGAAGAGAACTGCTGCAGCATTTTGCAGACACCCTCCCCGTCGAGATAGATGGACACGGCGGGACCAGAAGACAAGCAGGCGACCTCCTCCTCCGCACTTTTCCGCTGGATGCGGTCGACGGTGGAAAGGACAAGTTTTTCTGCGTCCGTCACCATCCTGACGGTACGCTGAATACCATCACCCATGAGCAGTACCCTCCGTATAGAATCGTGAAGCGCATTCTTTGAGACAACGACCTCCGTAGTACACTTCCTTGAGATGACGCTGTTGTACCGCAGGTAGTTGTCGGTCAGCAGCCGGAAGGACAGGCACCAGTCCTGCCCCCTCACCACCCCGATGCCGTCGGCAGCACCTACACTGACATCCCCGTTCTCATTTAGGAGCAGACTTCTGAGCACCGCCACCGGTTTCGGCGGCAGGAGCATCATGTGTTCAGATGAAGTGCGGATGTCAGGGTGTGTCACCTTGGCCAGAATCCGTCTATCCGTCGACACCACGTCCATGCCGTCAGACTTGAAGTTGAGGCACACCGCCGAGAGCACTTTTGTGAACTCGCTTCTCAGGATGAACGGACTGGTACGGTTCAAATCCTCATGGAGAAGACCGGAGGGAAGAAGCACACTTTTCTCAAATTCCACATCAGGAGACTTGAAAAAAGGAAAAGCGTCCGCATCAGTATAGACGAAGCGGATAGAGCCGTTCGGATATTCCACCTCAACCCCATGGTCTTTACTAACATGAAAGACAAGCGGCTGCTTTTTGAAGCCGGACATGAACTCCCGCATGAAACGGTGATGGACACACCATCTGGTGACATCTCCACCCGATACTGACCAGTCAGAAACTTTCATCGACACCTGCAGGAAGAGGTCGCCGTCGGAAGCGGTGACACGAAGAGCACCGTCTTCCATCCCCAACTCAAAGAGGTGGGTCTGGAATACGGGCAGGACAACTTTGGAATCCATCACCCTTGCCAGTCGCTGGATATTCGACGCCAGCACGTCGGACAGAACAGTAAAAACCATTTTTTAAAGGGGAGTTAAAGGGAAGTTAAAAGGGAAGTTAAAAGGGAGTTAAAGGGGCATATGCTTTTCCATACACTTTTACTTCAACTTATTTGCTTGCACAGGTTGAATTGTTATTTTGGAGAAAAGGGGACGTGAACCTCCGTCCACCTCCCCTTAACCAGAAAACAATCAATATGGAAAAAACTACCTAGTATATTTGCGTCCTCCGGCGATATAGATGCCTTTGGGCAGAGAGCGGATTACATTGTTGATGTTCGCCCTTGTCGAGGACGAGATTTTCACACCTCCCAATGTGTAAATCGGAATGATATCTTCAGGAGATTCTACAGCAATATCCGTTACACCCGCAGGGTCGGCGATGTTGCGCGCCATGCCGTTCAGCACGATTCTCAGTGTCGGGATTTCCGTCACCATTTTACCTCGGGAAGAGAACCAGGCATGGAAGGGCGCCACCGCCACACCGCTGTTGTCCGAGGCAAAAGCAGCACCGGTGCCGTTCAGGAAATAATAGTCGTAGTGGTTGTCGAAGATGTTCGTCTCGTTGAGATAGAAGACGTTCTCGTCACGGGGAGCCACTGTCTTTCCCGACAGCGTGCCCTCAAACGACAGTTCACGGGAAGCCGAGAAAATCGTTTTCGGAGCGGCGGGCACGGTATAGTCACCCTCTGCGAAGAAGGTGACGGCCTTGCCCACCAGACCGCCGGACTTGCTGACCGCCTTCGTCGGTACGGTGATGAGATACGGGATGTACGGCTTCATCTCCTCCGCATACTTGAAGTAGACCGAATAGGCATCCTCGCCGTGGAACCGGGCTATCCAAAGGTCTTTTCCTGTGTCGTCCGCATCACGGAACCAGTCGAGCGTCTTATTGCCAGTCATGATGCCTGAAGGGGTGAACGGCAGCACAATGCCCTCCCAGTTCGGTTCGTCGGGATTTCCTGCAAAACCCTTGGAGAACTTGCGGGCATAGGAGATGCTGTGGCCGTCGAGCGTAAAAGCATAGGGCACATACGTGCCGTGACCGTCCGTAAAAGTGATGTCGCCGTCAGCACGGCCAGTCGCTCGGCCCAGACCGTCGACATTGGCATCCGTCACCTCATCGACGATGACCACATTCTTTCCGTTGAGACCGGCTGCCTCGGCGGCGTTGCGCACATAGTAGAGTGTGTTGGGATTGGCATTCGGGGTGAGCACGCAGTCCTCTGTCAGCAGTGCGGTGGACACCGCCACGGCCTCTTCAGGTACTGCAAACTCCGCAGCGGGAGCGATGCCCCTCATCTCACCGTCCACCGTCCAGTAGCGGATGCCTTTGTCGGCATTGATGTAGACCTTGCCTTTGTAGGTCTTGCCGATGGAAGCGTCGTTGGAAACAGGATCCACATACTCGAAGACGGTCTCCAGGCGCATACCGCCGGAGGTGCTGGCATAGGGCGGTGTTTTGAGGCGGTTGTAACTGACCTTTAGGAGATTTTTAGTGGTGTTCAGTGACTTGAAGGAGAGGTCCCTCTCGTTCAGATGATAGAAGAAGACCTGCGACTTACCAGGCTCAATCAGCACATTGGCATAGCGGTCGTTCAGCACCACGAAGCCGTCGAAGGTGACATCTTTGTTGTTGGTGAGCCGGAACTTGATGTGGAAGTCATCTCCGAAGACTCCCGCCCTGTAACTCGGTTTTGCCGCTGTGCCGGCATTGTAGAGCTGCGCAGGAGTGATGTCCAGTATCTCATAGGAGAACATGCCCGTCGGGTACAGGCTGGAACCCGCCGCATCGCGGTGGACCGGAACGGACATCTTAGAAAGCGTGTCGGTATAGACTGTCAGGGCAAAGTCCTGTCCCTTGGCATAATGTCCCCATCCGTCCGTTTCTGCAGTCATCGTGGCGATGTTCCACGGAATGGTGATGGAAGAGTTCTTGGGAATGGAAATGGACTTCTGTTCGTAGACATCCCAGTACGACACGTTGTGGGTGCCGTCCTCTGCCCAGGCATAGGCTTTTTCGAAGGAGTCGAAATGGATGTCGGGATATACATCCCAGTAACAGTAAGTGCCGTCATCGCCCGACACCAGATATGTGTAGTCACCGTCCAGATACTGGATGCGTCTGAATTGGGTATCGCAGCCGTTTATATCGCCCTCGTAGGAATCGGAAAAGCACAGGTCGAGCGACACGGTAATCATATCAAGAGAGTTGTTGGTGATACGGGAGACGAGCGTGCGCGACTGGTTGTAGGAAGAAGTCCACTCCGGATTGCGGAGGCTGAACTCCTCGACGACCAGTTTTCTCACAGCATCGAGACCGCCCAGCGCATTGACTTTCAGATACGCGTTTTTGGCGGCGCACTGGCCGCTGTGCCAGGTGTCGCAGCCTTTTACTCTGCTCACAGGAATGAGCCGGGTATTTGCGGGAAGATTGTCGAAGGAATAAGAGAAGGAAAAGCGCTCGTTGCCGATGCGGCCGTCGCCCGTCACCGGGTTCGCCGTCACCTCGGCATAGGTGCCCGCAGGAAAAACGGACTCTGTTATGCCGAACACATCCAGCAGGCGGTACTGCTCATCATAGACACCGATGCCGTGCTCGAAGGTCTGTTCTGTGGGGAAATAATTGCAGAGTTTTACATTGACGGTCTTGTTCTTGACAGAGAGTGAAGTGTACTGCAGCGACATATCCTCCACCTCATAGAAGTCCGCCTTTACATGGCTGCCCGACTTGGGCTGGATGCCCACCCACGCCATCAGTTTGCAGGTGGGAAAATAGCCGTCGGCATCAAAGGTGCCGCAGCCTTCGGAAAGACGGGTGCTGCATAGCTTATAGTAACCGTTGGAGGTGCCCTCCTCGCCCCAGTTGATGTGATAGTAGTCACCCCTGTCGTATCCGTCGATGACGAAGGACATGGCGTCCCTGTTCCGTCTGCCGTCCTTGCCGGGTGTATTCACCTTGCCCACCATCAGTACAGGGCGGTGATGCGCCAGTTCGTTGTACAGAATCTCGTGGTAGTTGTCGCCGAAGGAGATTTGCGGAAGGATGATTTCCTGCGGCTGCTCGAAGTTGAAGTACTGGAAAGCAGGCGTGACATCCCTTTCCAGCGACAGTGTGGTGCCGGTGCTGAAATGCGCCTTGTTCGCCTGCGCCACGGCGCGGCACAGTTTGGCCACCTGCGCATTGGCGGCATCGTCCTTGTATGCGCCGCTGACATAGCAGGCATCTTTCAGTAGGTCGCCGTCCACCTCAAAGGACGGGTACACACCGCCGTAGGACTGGTGGTAGGTGGTGCCGTTGACCACCTCGTCCCATGAATAATCCGGGATAGGCTTTGTGGTGCCGATGCCATTGGGAAAAGCGCTCAGCGCCATGGCCATGGCCGTCGTCATGCAGCCCGTGGCGACCGCCCTGCCGGGAGCGGACAAGTCAGTCGGCATCTCCACATTATAGGGAGCGCCCTGTCCCCATCTCCGGGTCACGAAAGGAGTGACCGGTTCGTGTGTTAGCGACATGGCTCGGTTGGGGCGGCAAGAAGGCGATTCATCAGATTCAGCCTCCGACTGTTCGGGTGCGTTTGCGATTTGCCCATCCCAATATCTGAAAAGGAAGTTCAAGGGACTGTCCGGGGAAGAGACATCCACGCAGCCATCATCGGCATAGGCCAGGATTTCACCGCAGCGGTCATCGCCGCTCAGCACCACGAAACCGCCGCCGCTGATATTGATGACATAGAAAAGCGTTTTTCCCGATGTCACTTCGGTAAGGTCTGACTCAGCGACATCCGGAAAGCCCTTGGATGCCAGAAAAGCGTTCGCCTGTCCGACGGCCTTGTTTTTTTCGATTGGTCCAGCCGTGGCGGCATGGCACACAAAAAGCGCCATGAAAAGTGCAGATAAGATTTTTCTCATAACAATGATGTTTAATGGTTGTGATAAATAAAAAGATATAATAAGAGGGCATCAGCCCTGTTGATACGGGTAATAGTTCTTCACCAGTTTGGAGACTGGATCCAGTCCCCACCGGATGCGCCGCTTGTCACGCTCAATCGCTTTGTTTCGGGAGATACGAGCCCGCTGTAGCATAAGCGCCCGCTTTTCGGGAGACAGACGGCACAGCCGGATGGCGGCCGCTTCTGACGGGGTGACCGCCATGAGATTGTCAGCAGAAAAATTACGCTTGTCGCCGTCGCGGAAAACAATCCGCTTGCCCTCCGGAACGGCACCATGCAGACGTTGCCAGATGAGGAGGTGTTTCTGTCTCCATCCCCCGGAAGTTTTTATGTAGACAAAACCGTCTGCCCGAAGCGACTCTGTTCCCAAGGGAAGCGTATTAGAAGGAACATGTCCGGGCTTGAAACGGGTTCGGACTGCATATTCCTTTTCCCTTCCGTCTCTCCGCATCCAGCGGCTTTGGGCGATGCCTTTGTTGAAAGGCCCTTGTCCTGTCTTAAACTGGGAGGCACGCACCGACGGATGCTGCGACCGCAGGGCAGTCATCCGTGAAAGGTATTGTTCCGACTTCCGCAGTCCGAGTGCATGAGCCTTGTTCTCTATGCAGGAAGCGGACACACCGAGCGTCTCGGCGATCCCCCTGTTGGAATTGTCGGGATAGAGAAGGCCCAGCATGTCCAGTTCTTCCGCAGTCCAGTGATGATGCTGACGTCCTCGGCGCAGACTTAGTTTTCCAGCTTTTGACTTCAGTGCCCTGACAGACACCTCCAGCCGGTGGGCAAGAGTCCTCAAATCGGCATAGGCGTACTCGGCCCTCAGCATCGATAGCTTTTCCGCAGTCCACTTCATGGCCTTCCTGCTTTTCCGTTAATTTCCGCAGCGGCACCATCCAGATACGTCTTATAGAGGATGCTGTTCAGGAAAATCCGCTTGTTCAGTCCCTCCGGCATGCGCATATAGCGGCAGCCCGTCTCTTTGGAGATGTCGCGCATGGGCAGCATCGAGCCGTAGAGTTTGGCACGGACAGCATAGCCGCCGTCTTTCTTCAAGAAGAGACTGCCCTCAGTGAAAACGCCGTCCAAATCCAAATAGCCGTTCAGTTCGGAAGGGCGCACACGCAGGTTCTCCATGGAGTCGGACACCCTTGCCTTCAAGGTCCGCACATCGGCGCACTGGGCGGTGACATAGGCCGCTACCTCGGGCGACAGCATCACCATGGAGCGGTCGCCGCTGAAGCCGCAGCCCCTTGTCCAGAGCGGCAGGTGGAACTCGCACGCCAGCGACACCGCATCGTCGTCGTAGGCCACGGACATGGCGCCATAGTCCAGCAGCAGGCGTTTTTCGCATTCCTGCCGCCGCTCCTTGTACTCGGCATAGGCCGCCATGGCCTGCACCTCGCTGCCGGTGACTCCTGCCAGACCAACGGCCTGCGTCCACATCTTCCTGTCGTGGAGCAGCAGGTGCAGGTACTCGGCCACCGCCGCCAGCATGTCGGCCATTTCTCTTGTCACATTCCACGACTGCCCCGTGACGAGCGTCATCCTCCGGGCATCCAGGCTGAACAGCGACACCCTGTCGCCCGAGACCTCCAGGAACGGATATTCATGGACGGTCTCGATGTCCTCCTCACGGGCGTACAGGCTCACGTTCTCGATGTGGAACACCACCTCCTTCTCCAGGTCGTTGAGGTTACGACGGAAAGCGTCGATGGTCTGCTGAGCGGCGGAGAGAAGCACCTCGGCGGGGTCGTTGACGAGGATGTCGAGCAGGTTTACGGTGGTCTCCTTCATGCGGTACGGGAAAAGGCCGAGCCGCAGGATGTCCCTGCTGATGGGCATCATACTGGTGCGCACACCGTTTGCCTCAACCGCCGCCGTCTGCCATCCGAAAATACGGTAGAGCCGGTCGGCATCCTCGCCCACCGCCATCAGGTGGTCGGCCTTGTCGTAGAGGATAACGATGCAGCCGGGTTCGCTGCGGTGTTCGGTCAGAGCCTCGGCCATGAGGATGGGCAGGTTGCGGTTGAGGAACTTGCAGAGCCCCTCCTCACGCATTCTCCCGATTTCACCGACGAGCAGGGAACGCTCCTGCGGAGTCAACCGCCTGAGCGACCGCTCGTACAGGCCGAGGAAGTTGGTGCACACGGCATCCTCCATGGGGTCGTAGTCATCGCTGAGGGTGAGGTCTGTCTTGGCGATGGCCTGCAGCCATTTCTCCAAGTCCTCCTCCGTCTTGACCGCCATGAGCGCGTCGTAGAGGCACTTCGTGGTGAAGTCGCGCAGCAGCCCGGGCTGGTAGAGATAGTAGACATACAGCAGGGCATAGCACTCCTTCATGTACTGGAGCAGGGAATAGTCTATTTTCATGGTTTTGGTTTTTTACTATTTGGATAATGGATGAGAAATGATAAATCAGGGAACGGGTATTTCAAAAGACCTGACGACAGCCTTGCCCTCCTTGTCGAAGAAGAACCACCTCTCCGCACGGAAGGCGTCGCCTTTGCTGTTACGGGCCTCATAGTCAATCTTCAGTTTCCACCCCGTCCACGCTTTTTCCTTACCGGAAAGGGCAGTCAGGGAGCGCAGTTCGGACATGGCGCGCATCTGCCGTTCGGCAAGGTCGATGACATAACGGTCATCGGGGTTGAACACGGTCATGTCCTCCGTGCGTTTCATAATCACGTCGGTCACTTTCTGCATGAGCGCCGTCACGCTCCTCACCTCCTCAGGCGAGAGATATCCGTTGCCGAAGGCCGAGTCGGGTTTCGACACCGCCACGATGCTCAGGCTGTGCGGTTTTTCCAGCGAGTAGCGTATCTGCTCCTCGGCCAGACTGAGCATCGCCGCCCTGCGGTCGCCGCAGGAAATGAGGAGGACAAGAAGGGAAAGAAAAAAAGTACAGTGTATCTTCATGGCGCTCAGTGTTTGGTGGAATAATAGCGCAGGTTGGCGAAAGGCCTGAAGCGTATCACCTTCTTCTTGGAAGCCCAGCACACCCTGCCGTCGGGCAGGCGCACCATCCTCGCCGAGATGGCGGACGGATAGAACTTCCCGAAATCGGCCAGTGAAACATCGTTCTCCCGCTGCAGTTCGTCGCCGATGGTGCCGAACGCCGTGTCGAGGCACCGTCGCACGTCAGCCTGCTTCATGCCGCATTTCCATGCGACGCTTCTGATAAGTTCGTCTTTGTTCATGACAGTAATGGGGTTTTAGTCTTTGAGTCAATCATATTTTCATATTCATACTTTCACAATTCTCTTGCGGTCCGCGCTCAGGGCGAGCCGCTGGTAGAAGACCGTGCCGTTGTGCTTGTAGAACTCCAGCGCCTCCCGGGTGCGGCCCTCCTCGCACACCTGCCGCATCTCATCGGCGGTGACATCATGACCGGCGATGTTTCGCCAGAGGGAAAAGCGGCAGCAAACGCCGGGCGTCTTGTAGTTGGAGCAGTTGTAAGCCACGGGGCTTACGAGGATGTTTCCGCCGCAGGAGGGGCAGACGGTGATGACCGGCTCCAGTCCCACGAGGCCGTCCTCGCGGAGGGTGAGCAGCGAGGAGAAACTTTTTCCTCCATCAGCATCGGCAACAGAAAAACCGTCGAGCACCTGCGGCGTGCCGTTCAGAAAATCCTCCATTTCCGGCTCGGATATTTTCCTGCCGTGGATGAATCCCGTGACATGGAAGCGGCACAGCGGATGCCGCATGAGGCTGAACTCGCAGGCGTAGCCCTTGCTGGTGCGCAGCACCCTGCCGCCGCATACCGGGCAGCGTCCGCGCAGCGCGTGCGCCTTCATCCTGACATCCACTTTTCCATCAGCCATGATGAAGCGGGCAGTAAAAGGCTGTCCGTTGGCATTGCGCATCTCCATCTCTCCGGTGCGTCCCAGCGTGACGAGCTGGCGGACGAGGTCCGCGTCCATCTCCACGCCGTGCATCCTGCGGTAGATGCGGAAGCCGCACCGGGTGCCGTCCGCCCTTTTCTCCGCATTGCAGCAGAATCCGTCGGCGGTCTCCACGATTTCGCCCTGTCCGCAGACAGGGCAGGTGCCGACGGTGTTACAGTTGGTGTCTTTCATTCTTTCAAATCACAATATCAGTCAGACATCAGAGGTATTTCCATTCATAGATGAGCCGCTCGACGATGGCCTTGCCCGACATCACCGTGGCCCATCCCTCCGGATCGAGGCCGTACCACAGGTCCTGCCACGACATGGTGCGGATTTGCCATGCCAGCAGCCACAGGTCGGTGTTGATGCGCTCCAGACGGGAAACCACCTCATTGGCCACATAGTAGCGCTCGGCCGAGCTGAGCAGGTTGACCTTGTGTTTTTCCTGCACGGGATTGCCCTCCTCGTCGAAGGTGTCCTCCGTGTAGGAGCCGCTGGTGACCAGCTGCCGCATGAACGGGAAGAGCGTGGCCATCTGCGTGGCGGCGTCGGTCAGCTCGTCGGAGACCAGAAAAGCGATGGCCGTGCCCTCCAGATGGCCGGGCATGGCGTCTTTCACCAGCCGCATTTTCTCGGGGATTTCCGTGGCCACCAACTCGGCCGCCCGCTTTATCTGGTAGAGGTTCTGCATGGCCACCTGCGCGTTGGAGAGATACTCAAGCATCTGGTTCTCCACCTTGTGGACGCGGTCCATGGCCACCGCCACCGCCGACTCGGCGGCGATGATGCTCTTCTGCGTTTTTTCACGTTTCTCGAAGATTTTCTTCAGCAGTTCCGTCTGCGCCGCCACGGCTCCCGTGAGGGTCGGGTCGGTCTGCTGGGCACGTAGCGTGCCGCAGAGGGAGAGCGCCAAGGCGAGGCAGACGGATTTCAGAGTTATAGGCATACGCTTGCTGACTATGATGATTAAGTTTCGCATTCGCTCAACTTTGGAAGTTAAAGGGACATATGTTGGAAATCACATTTTCATGCCGCCGCGCCGTGCGGCAAGGTTGCGGTCGCGCTGGAACTTGTTCGCCGTCTCGAGCATCACCCAGGGGCGGTGCATGATGACGTCGTTCCAGTCCTTGAACTCCTTCGGCGGCTTGTACAGCCGCACTTTTCCGCTGAGCCGCACCAGCCTGCCCAGTTCGGTGAGCGACACGGCATCAGGAAGGAGGAGCACATCCTTGTCCTCCACGGAGAGGCGCACCCCCTCGTCGGTCTTCAGCATCCTGACATCCTTGCCGTCGAGAAGGGCGGCCATGCGGATGTCGTAGATGCGGCCCGCCAGGTCGTTGTCGAAGCAGCACACCGCGCGGGCGTTGGGATAATAGTCCATGATGCCCCTCACCTGCCGGTCGGAGAACGTGCCGCCGTTGGAAACGAAGACCGACGTGTCGGTGTCGATGCGCTTGCGGTTCGCCTGGTAGAAGGCCATGATGTCGTAGGCGCTCTCGGCGAAGTAGACGTTTCTTATGCCCTGGGGATTCCCGTAGGGCGAGAAGTCGACAATCCAGGCGGCCGTGGAGGAGTTGGTGCCCGCCGCCTTCGACTTGTAACGGTTGAAGCCTCGGATTTCATAGCCCACCGTCTCGGTGCCGCCCGGCTCACGGTAGGGAAAGCCGATATTGAAATCACGGAAGGTCTGCGACTCACGGTCGCGGATGCGTACGATGTGCGGTGCGAACACCTTCAGCGTGTCAACCGAAAAACCCCTCGGGGTCAGGAACGCCATCCCGTTGCGGAGATGCTCCGTCATTGGCTGCGTCTCCCAGCGCTTGGGGTCGAACTCCAGCCGCACCGCATGGCCGCCGAGGTAGGAGCCGCTGCTGATTTCAGGCACCGGCTCATTGGCCAGGCGGCATAGCACCCTGCCCACGGTGTCCCACTCGTTGCGGCCGCCGTCGGGGAAGCGTCCGATGTTCTCCCGTATGAACGAGACGACATCGCCGCTTCCCGGTGCGCTGTGTCGGAAGTAGTACTGCGCGGCCTTGTCCTTCGGATTGCTGATGACGATGCTGTCGGTGTGGCCGCCGCTGCCGTCGGGCAGCACCATCTCTATGAAGCGTCCCACACCGGCCTGACGGTTCACCCGGTAGCCGAGGTCGTAGGCGGCATCGTCGATGCCCACCCGTTCCTTCAGGGTCTTAAAGTCTGGTTGTGCCATGCTCAGCCCATTTTCATGCCGCGGCCGTCCTGCATCCCCCGGCTGATGACCTCCTTGCCGAACTTGGCGTTCAGCTCTTTTGCCAGCAGCTCCAGTCTCTCGTTGCCGTCGGGCAGTTGGAAGTAGCGCCTGCCTGTCTCGCTGTCCACGGGCTTCATGCCCAGGGCGGTGCCCTGAAAGGAGGCGCGGATGGCATAGCCGCCGTCCTTCTTCCTGATGATGGCGGCGTCCACACGCTCTGTCATGGGCTCTGCGGCCTTGACTGGCTCCACCGGATATGTCACCGTATGCTTGCCGTCCTTCTCCCTGTCGCTGTCGAGCAGGGGTTCCTGCCCGAGGGCGATGCGCTGGCGGTCGATGTTGCCCAGCACCATGGCCGATGCCTTGTTGACATCCGCCATCACGGAGACGATGAACTTGGGGTTCTCCTTCAGCACCTCTATCCAGCTGTCCAGATAGGCGGCGTTGTTGTCGAGGATGCGGCTGTCGAAGCCCAGGGCATAGCCCACATTGGCCGCCGTAAGCTCGGCCACCAGTTCCTCCTTGGCGTATTTCTCGTCGCCGAACTTGTCGCCCTTGGTGCGGTTGAGGCGGCCGGGCGCTCCCGTGGAGTGCGCCATCTCGTGGACGGCGGAGGAGTAGAACTCCATGCCGTCCTTGTAGATGCCGTCGGGTGTGGTGCTGATGCGGAACTGCTCCTTCATGGGGAGGACGATGCGGTCGCGCGAGGGGCTGTAGTAGGCCTTCGCCGACTGTTTGTCGGTCTGTATGGGGCACAGCCATTCCTGTCGCTCGAAGAGGCGGTCGAGGGCCTCGTTGACGTACATGCCGCTCTTGTCGCGCAGCTCGGGCGAGCGGAACTGCTCCTGCAGGGCGGCATACTTCTCGGGGCTTACCTCGCGCAGGTTGGTCTGGTCGATGTTGAACACGTTGTACGCTTTCATGAAGGGGATGACGGTCATACCTTTCTGCTCCTCCTTCGACAGGCGGCGGTAGTCGGCGCTTTTCACGCGGTGGCCGTCCTTGTCCTGTATGATGAAGTCCCAGTAGGCGACGGGCATCGCCTCGGCGCCGCTGTTCACACGCGCCCCCTCCTTTTGGATTTGCAGGAAAGTCATGTAGACGGGTGTCGAAAAACCGTTCATGGCGGCGTGCATCTGCAGGAAAAGGGAATTGCTGCCGGAGTAGCAGCGGCCAGATATGTTCTGCGGAAGGCCGTAGATCTCGCCGTCTATCCAGCCTTTCTTCCAGTCGCCGGCCTTCATGGCCTCCATCCTGTCTATCATCATCTCCGTGAACCGCTCAACGGCCTTTTGGCCGGAGGACTTGCGCTCGACCGGCTCCGCAACGGCGGTGTTGCTGCTCTTATACATGGCTACACGTTTTCGGGTACCTGTTCCTTCTCCCGCTCCCAGAACCGCTCCTCGGTCATGTCGACGAAGAGTTCGGCGTTATCCTCGGTCTGCTCCATGCCGTGGTCCTTGCACCACTGCGCGTACTCGTCGGCGCTGTCGCCCTCGCGTACGAAGTCGAGCCATCCGATGCTGCCCTCCTGCTTCAGGCGGACAAGCTCTTCAAAAGTTCTTTTTGCCATAGTGTTTCTTTTTTGTTTTGGTTTGACGATAGTGCGGAGCCGGGCGGTCAGAGCTTGACCGCCATGGCCTTCTCCTGACGGGGCGCAGCCATGAGCTGCTTTATCTCCGGAAGGAGGTACTTGGCGGCCAGTTGCTCTCGTGTGGCCGTCCTGGCCGAGAAGTAGGAGTAGCCGTCGTCGAAAGTGAGCGGCTTTTTCGATGTCTTGCCCAGTTCGCCGAGGTTGACGCTGATGTTCCAGACATTGCTGTTCTTCTCTTTGGCGATGCGGATCTCCTTCACCTGAAGGTCCTCGGGAAGGCGGTACTGCTGATAGGCGGAGGCCAGATGAAGCCGCTCGCCGAAGTTGCGCTCCACGAGCTGCGCAGGGGTGACCGTGCGGTCGAAGAAGGCGTTGAGGTCATGGGTGGTCATCACGGTGGACATGCGCTGGTCGCCCACGACGGCGTAGAGCTTGTAGCGGCCGAAGTCATTCTTCGTCTCGTCGTGCTCCTTGTAGACATTCATCTTGTCCACGGTGCGTCCGTCGGAGAGGACGTTGCCTGCGTCGTACTCCTCCTTGCTGACCTTGGGGAGCAGCTTGGTGGGATAGTAGTTCTGCATGAGCTGCTCCACGGAGATCTCGCGGTTCTTGTAGGCGGCGGTGTCCTCCGGGGTCATGGGCATGGGACGGAGCGGCGCTCCGTCGAGCTTGGCCGTGAAGAACCAGGTGTCGGGGTTCACGGTAGACTGGTAGGCGTGGCCGTGGGTCACTTTCTGGCCGTTGACGGTCACCATCTGCGGCTCACGGTGCTTGCGCTCTTCCGTGGCTTCCTGACCTGCGGTCTCTGCTTTCGCAGTCACCGTCTCGGTCTTGTCCTTGACAGCCGTCTCAGCCTTTTTGGCAGCGGCCTCGGTTTTTTCAGTGACGGGGGCGGCGACTGCCTCAGCGGCGGTGTCTGCCTTCGCGGTTTTCGACTTGGTTTTGGATTTCTGTTCGGCGACGGTCACCTCGCTGGCGGTGTCGCCGACGCTCTTGGCAGTGGTTTTGGCGGGTGCGTCCTTCCGGCCGTCCCGCGGGGCATCCTGCCTTGCCTCCTCCTGTTTTTTCTTGCTTGCCATAGTGGTACTGATAAGGTTTGGTCAAGCACCGTCAATGCCAGGGCCATACCGCAGGGCGGCATGCGCCGTGGACTTTCACCATAAAACGGCAAAAGGGGGAAACACATAAAAAGACGCCACAAAACTATTTCCTAGGGACATGCCCAGGATGTGTGGCTCATAAAGATTCTTCCCATTTTCGGCACCATTTCGATTCTATAATTTTCCAGATTATATTTGAAAAGGGAGGTCTGACAGTTTTCAAAGCCTCAGACCGGGGCTTCTCTTCTCCTCTTTCCTGAGGGTGATCTCAAGCTCTTCCTTGTCGGAGAGTCGCTCCGCCACCTTGCGGTATTCCCAGCGATTCTGGTCGGTCATCACGTAACCCATGAAGCCCTCGTGCTCCAGGTCGTAGCGGATTTTCATCTGGCGCTCCCACTCGTTCATGTCGCCGTTCACCACCCTGAAGCCCTGCGGCTCGCGGAGGTCCACACCGACAGTCACTTTCTGGTCGCCCACGGCAAGCTCCACGGGTTTTCCTTCTATGACGGCCTGCTTCTGGTTCGCTCCCAGTTCGATGTCCTTGACCTTCTCCACCTCGCGGAGTCCTTCGGCTATCATGACCGAGGACTTGCTGCGCAGCATCAGCGAGCGGGTCTCAGGGTCGAGCTGGACGAACTTCTGCAGGCGTTGTCCGTTCTCCTGAACGTCCTTCTGCACGGCCTCGCCGTTTTTCAGCCGTTTCAGCTCATGGTCGTTGAGACGGAGGTGGCCGGGTTCCAATTCCCTGCGCACCTGGTAGGTCATCAGGCTTACGCCGTCCTTCCCGTCCCTCACCAGCTGCAGCTTCATCGGCATCTCGATGGTCTTGCCGTTGTCGGCACGGTAGCGGGTCATGATGAGGGGCGTGGCACGTCCGCTCATCAGCGGTTCCAGCACATCCCTGGGCAGACGGAGCACGTCGCGGCGGCTCAGGCCGAGCTTCTCCATCTTTTCATAGGGGATGTCTTCCTTAAGAAATTTTGAATTATTCGCCATATTATACTAATAGTATTGCATATTATGCTTATTTTTGCCGCAAAGATAATAAATATATTCAATACTATTAGTATGAAATCACTTTTTATTTTGCTTTTCGCATTAAATTTGTCGGTGCTGCGGGTATCGGCGCAGTTTTACACGGTCACTGCCGACACGGCGATGATGTATGAGAGGGAGACGGAGGCTGTTTCGGAATCGGTGCCTGTTGAGATGGATTCTGTTTCAGAGGGACAGGCGGACATTGGGGAAAAGGAGCCGGTCTTTGATGTTTTTGTGGATGTAAGGGACAGCATGCTGCTGGAGTTGCTTCATGACAGGCTGAGTGTGTGTCTGCCGCTAGACTTTCTGAAGGTCAATTCCCGTTATGGTTACCGCACCGACCCAGTCTACCGCTGCACCCGTTTTCATGACGGCATCGACCTTGCCTGCCGCTACGAAAAGGTCTACTCCATGCTGCCAGCCGTGGTGAAGACGGTTCGCTTTGGGAACAGGGGCTATGGCAACCATGTAGTGCTGGAGCACGGCGGGATAGAATGCCTGTATGGTCATCTGAGCACCATTCTGGTGCGTGAGGGGGATGTCATCCCTGCCGGAGCGATGGTCGCCGTTTCAGGGAACACAGGGAAATCAACCGGACCGCATCTGCATTTGCGGATACGGGTTGATGGGAAGAGTGTCGACCCAAAGCCGTTTGTTGATGCTCTCAACAGGTATATTATCAGGTTGCAGGAGAGGATTCGGGATTTGAAATATGGATAAGACTTTTTATTTGAGTATCAGCGACTTCTACGGAACGAAAGAAAAATCCTGACTTTTGAGGTCAGGATTAATGATGTATGTTTTGTAGCTTTTTAGGGTATAATATCTATTTTCTTAAATACACAAACACTGTCATCTGTGTATCATAGTCTTGATTAAAGGCTCTAAAATACAGCGCTTTTTCTTTTGAGTCATAAGATAGACTTACCGTTTCACCTTCAGAGTCCCTAAGGATAACTTCATCATTTTGGACTTGGTACGTACATTTTTCCTGTGACCAACGACTCAGACCATTTGGGTCTTGTGTCCAAGCATAAAACATCGCAGTTTTGTCATTTTTAAATTCAATTTCAAAATATGCAGCTGAGTACTCTCCGTTCTTTGTGATTTCGGTCGTTTCCTTTTCTCCATTCATTGTGACCACACCTTTATAACTGTGCCATTTACCTATAATATAGGTATCCAAACGGTTATAGATGTAATCATCATCATCGTCATCGCTACATGCACTGAAAGACGTACAGGCAATTACTAATAATAGTAGTACTTTCCTAAAATCCGCAGATATTTTTTCGAGTGTCTGATTTAGCCCTTGCTTGTGACGATTCTGTCTGACTCTGGGCTTAGAAACGCTTGACATTACTTGTATGCAGACACCTTCCCCTTACCCCGTA
>Ga0256407_10005203_pt1 | contig 21053 bp, 19 predicted proteins | sample RumenRJG_04DNA_FD_193489 | JGI IMG/M metagenome (GOLD analysis project Ga0256407, IMG submission 193489) | Bovine rumen microbial communities from Lethbridge, Alberta, Canada - RJG_04 | ecosystem: Host-associated > Mammals > Digestive system > Stomach > Rumen | place: Canada: Alberta... | reverse complement strand
TATGGTCTATCTGGTATGCTCAGATTTAAGGGTCCCACTTCCTAATAGAAAACCTCGATACGCATGATCAGCATAAGCATTGGTGTTGGTGAATTTTTTTACCCACCATCATACCCGAAGAGCCAGAGTTTTTAAGAGATTGATCGCAACGTTATCAGTATCTGCGCTTGCAGCGGCAACCTTTGTTCCGATCTATGCTGACGCGGCAGTTATTTCAAAGACTGTATTTCTTCGTTCCATAGATGAAACGGAACAGCTGTCGTGCGTTGAGGTGGAGGGAGTGCCTGTACCTTATGTGGCTGTTGATGAATATTACAATATAGTGTATTCGAACAGCTGCACTTGCGAAAAGCTTTCGAATAATACATACAAGCTTGATAATGGCAGGGGGACGATGATCATTGATCCCGCCGGCAACACCATACATTTTGATGAGCCTGAGATATTTTTGTATCCTGTCGATGAAAAAGCAACTGCCGGAGATATTTCGAGGCTGACCGCCGTAAAATACAAAGGGGCTTCTTCTGAATTGGATATTGATCTTGACAATTATAATATAGATATTATTGAAGAGGAAAATAAAGTATTTTTGCCTCTTACGACATTATCCGATTTTTTCAGCGTGACAACTATTAATGCTGTATATGCCGCAGATGATATTTCTTTTAATTTCGGTACGAATCCTCAGATTGTTAATTGGCGGACTTATTTTGATTCATTGACGAGGGATAAGAGCGAGGCGCAATTTTCATATAATGAGCTGTGCTTTGTCTTTGATACGTTATATGGCTGTCCGCCCAATTGTGAGTTTGCTGATTCCATTAAGTCAAAAGGGTTTGATGGATTTCTTCAATCAGAGAGCGATGAGACAAGGAAGGTCAGAGAACTTCTTTTGTCAACAAGTACTGTTGATTATATCCAGGGACTGGGTATATTGGAATGCATGTTGAATGACGGCGGACATAGTACTTTTATTGCTTTTCTATTCACCGAGATCGCTGACACGGAAGGCTACAAGGCTTTTCTTGATTTTGAAAAGAATAATCCCAATGATCCGGGAGTGCTTATTTTTAAGGATTGGTACAAAAAGTATATAGCTTATACCAACAGTCATAACGCTATTATGGATTATGAACATTTGTTGGATCAATATACCCCAATATTTGATGAAGAAGATGGCGAGAATTATTATCGGTATTATGAATATGACAACACGGGTATTTATGCATATACGGAATATAATGATGATGCGTCCATATATTTAAAGAAAGCGCTTGATATTGCCAAAGCTCACGGCATGAAGAACTTTGTATTTGACGAAGCCAAAAACGGGGGCGGCGCAGACGACAGCCTGATGTACATGATGAACGCAATAACCGGTTGCAACTATCCAGAACTCTACATGAGAAGTATATTGACCGGCAACAAGGTAGTACAGGAATATGAGTATGACATGGATCAGGATGGCGTGATCGAAGGCGACGACGAAGATTTTGATTATGACTTTAATTACGCGGTTATGTGCTCGGCTTATTCGTACTCATGCGGGAATCTTTTTCCGTGCCTTTGCAAGGAGGAAGGCGTGCCGATCATTGGAGAGACAAGCGCCGGAGGGACGGATGTTCGCGAGACTTACAGAAACACGCTTGGGGGCGTATATACATTATCGTCATACAAGGAGCTGACTTACAGGAATGGCGGTAATGTCGAGGCGGGGGCTGCGCCTGATTATGACATAACCAAGAAGAATCCTGACGGTTCGGTGGATTATACTGATTTTTACATTTTTGAGCTGATCAGTAATATAGTCAATGCGCATTATAAAAATGCTGCCATGTACAGACTCTACAATCCAAATAGCGGAGAGCATTTCTTTACGGCAAATGTTGGCGAGAAGGATATTCTTGTTAATTTAGGTTGGAAATTTGAAAGTATTCCATGGGATGCGCCGGCGGTTTCTGATATTCCCGTGTACAGAGTGTATAATCCGAATTCGGGAGATCATCATTTTACTGCAAACGCAGCGGAGAGAGATATTCTTGTAGGGCTTGGCTGGAATGATGAAGGTATAGGCTGGTATTCTGCCGATGGATCAGGACAACCGGTATACAGGTTATACAACCCCAACGCCACAGGCGCCGGATCACACCATTTTACGGCCAGCGAAGAAGAAAGAGATTTGCTGATAGGCCTTGGCTGGCGCGATGAAGGTATCGGCTGGTATGGGGAGTGAGGGATGGACCCCCAAGCCATAGAAAGCAAATCTGAGGTCATACGCGGCAATGGTATTGACGCGGCATAATGCCTATGTCATACTTGCAAAAAGCGTTAGAAAGAACTCAAGTTTTGAAGCAAAACCGGCGCAATCCCTTACCGTTACTGGGATTGCGCCGGTTTTGCTTCAAAACTTGAGATTATATCAGTTTGCTTTTTGGAATGATACGAAGTTCACCTCCTGGTTTCCTTTGTCGACTGCTTCTGTCTTAACCGTGGCTCCGTAGAGTTTTTTGACAAATACGCCTGCCAGCCAGACTTTTCTCTGATTCACGTCTTTGGCGTTCATATAGTAGCTGCGGATCCCTTCGTAATCATATCCGGTCCTGAATCCCAGGAGATCGTCCGCTGCGTCGTAATACGCGTCTCTCATGAGGTACTTGTATCCGTACAGGTTATCTGTATTGAATCCTACGGAATCCAGGTACTCTGTGACCGTCATTCCGTTAGCCTTGGCATGGGCTACTATCTTGTCGATATCAACTGCTGTAAGTCCGCTTGCATTTACTGTAGTGTTGATGCGGTTTAAGTCTGCACGGTCACCGCTCATGTAGTCGCTTCCGATCGTTACTTTAAGGGTATCCTGAAGCTTTACGCCTGCTCCGTTGTTGCCGTAGTCTACATATGTGGTTCTGTTCTTATCATAGTACTGTGCTGCCTTATCAAGTACTCCGTACTGCTCTTCCTTATTGATGGAAGACTTGTCACCGAGGAAGATTCCTGCTATTGCTCTGACTTTGGATGAGATCGTATCAGAGTTTGTATGGATCCTGGTATAGATCTCTCTGGTCTGGGGATCCATGGCATCTATCTGCTCCTGAGTCAGATGAGCGATCGCTTCATGTGCCTTGAGGCATTCGATCACTACTCCGCAGTTTCTGATGAATCCGTTAACGGACTTCTCGATCTTGCTCTGAGACTTGTTCATTGCCTCGCCGGAGAAGAGGCTGGAGTTCTTGTTGATCTCATAGATAACATTGTAGATATCTCTGGAATCGATGTTGGACTGCCCTTTGAATACTAATGCAGCGGCTTCAAGGCTTTTCATTATGTTGCCCTGATTGGATCCTGAATACCAGTCGCCTGAGCTTCCGATGAGTTCGGCTATCCTGACCTGCTTCTCTATGTCCGAATAGTTTTTGTTAGTGAGGATGAAATTGATCCCCTCGGCTCTCATCTTGGCATATACGGCAAGTTTATCAAGTGTGGCGCCGTATGCTTTAAGTGTGGTGTAATTATCGGTATCTCTTTCGGTCTTGGCAAATCCTTTTATCAGTTCGTCTTCAAGATGCTCATTACCTTTCTCGATAACTTCCTTGATATCTGTCTTGGATTCATTGAATCCGAGTGCTCCTCCGATGAAGCCTTTGATCGCATCTCCGTAGAACTCGTTTCCGGGTGCGTTCTTGAGGAGCCCGCCGATCATGTTCTGGAATATCGGATACATGATGCTTTTGGCGGTTTCCAGATCTTCGTCCTTTACCTTGCCGTTCTCGTCCTTGTATCGGGAAGGGATAAATCGGGCATATACATCGACGTTGCCTTCGGAGAGCTTGGAGTAGTAGTCGAGGAGTTCGTTCATGCTCATGCTCTTAGTCGTTTCGGCGATCGCGTTTCTTATATCTTCTTCTTCAGCGCGTCTTGCTGCTTCTTCTGCTTCTTTTGCCGCGCGTCTTGCTGCTTCTTCTGCTTCTTTTGCCGCGCGTTCTGCTTCTTCTGCTGCCAGCTTCTCCTGGAATTTTCTGCATGCTTCCTCATATTCGGCTGACCAAGCATCGTAGTTTTTCTTTTCGATCTCATATGTGTTATATGAAGACTCGGATACGACCTCGCCGTCCTTTACATTCTGGTTGGTGATGACTTTTCCGCCGTTATCAAGATATTCGATTATGGTTCTTCTTGACTTGGTTTCGGTAAGCTGTGTTTCAAGTACTTCTGTCTTTACGACGTGTGACTTGTATTCGGGTTCTTCTTTGTCGCTCTCGGTCTCTGCTACATAGCTCTCGAGAACTGCCTCGGCTGTTTCCTCTGTCTCTGAAACAACCGGCTCACCGATTGGAGCAGATACGAAAGCGTCGTCCTCTTCAGGAGCTTCTACGTATTCATTTTCGGTTTCGGAAACCACCGGTGTACCTACCGGGATCGATACGAGAGCATCTTCCTCAGGGATCGATACGGAATAGTCGTTTGCCTCGGCCTCTGCTACGATCGTCTCAGGCACTGCTGCGACCTCGGGCTCGGAAATTTCTGCCACTACTGTTTCGTTATCTGTATATCCGAGACCGCATGCCTGCGTTGTCATCGGAACCACTGAGGACATTGCTATTATGCCTGCTATTCCACCTGCCAATGCTCTGACTTTAATCTGTCTCATCTTCATAACCGTTACCCCTTTTTTGTATCTGTTTTTTCTAACTTCTCACCAGGCGATTGGCCTTGTTCCTGATTTGAGAATATCGTGGAAATACGGGGCATTCAATAATCAAAGAAGCCCCGAAATGTCGCTTTTGCAACACTTTGGGGCCGATCTGTTGCCTAAGCAACATTTTCGCCATAAATTGTCCCGGAAAAAGAGGGGGATTAGCAGCCGGATCAGGAAAAGTACTACAAGAGCTTCTCTGTGTTGGCATCAAGCTCGGAAATGAGTTTTACGATGAATTCTTTGGGCTGTTTGTATCCTTCCGATACCCATTTGACCATTACGGATATGCATCCCATTGAACGGTAATGAGTCCGGAATGAAAGCGTGTCATCTTTAAGGTCGGTATCCAGCTTTTCCGCTGCCATCTGCTTGAACAGCCCTTCCAGCGATTTGAATATCTTTGACTTCAGTTCTATCGGAGTGTTAAAAGAGAATATCATGGTAAATACGTCGCGCTTTTCATATATATGATCCACAAGCTGGCTGAAAAACTCATCCGTATCCAGTTCTTCCAGCTTGAGGATTAGCATGCTCCAATCGACAAGGATCTCCTGTTCAACCTTGTCATACAGATCATAAACATCCAGGTAATGCTTATAGAATGTCGCGCGGTTGATATCCGCTCTGTCGGCTATTTCCTGAACGGTAACCTTATTCAATTCCTTTTCGGTCAGCAGCGCAATGAAGGCGTCGATTATCGCTTTTCTTGTTCTGGCTGTCCTGCGATCGCTGTTCTTTTCTTCCATAGATGATAACCTCTGATACGCATATTATATCATGAGTGAATAATTATCGACAGTGTCTGTATCCACAGACTCAAGTGGTCTGCCATCGATTCTGAAAAGGGCACCATCACGGTATCACATCTATGCTTGTGAGAGCCGGCGTACCGATGAAACAGGTTCAGGAATGGCTGGGACATAGCGAATTCAGTACGACGGCTAACCGATATTCGCATTTTGAATATGATGCAAAGGAAGATACAGCAAGGGCAATGGAGGAGGTTCTTGATCTGAAATAGGACGAAATACAGCGACAGTGCAAATAACAGCCTGAATGGCTTAGATATAAATTTGGTAGAACTCTTGGTAGAACAGAGTGTTTTTGGAAAGAAAAAGGCCATCCGGCAAGAAAGCCGGATGGCCAGCGGAGAGAGTGGGATTCGAACCCACGCACCGGTTACCCGATGACCGCATTTCGAGTGCGGCTCGTTATGACCACTTCGATATCTCTCCATCGGACATGTTTTTTCACGAATGCTTGTTTTTTTTGTTGCCGCTCTTTCTTAAGAGCGAGGGTTATGATACAATAATTCAGCGTTTCTGTCAAATGATAGGAAGGGGTTATTATGTTCAAAGACGTGATCAAATACTTCAGGCAGATATCGATGATCCCGAGGGGATCCGGAAACGAAAAGTGTATCAGCGATTATCTTGTTACCTTCGCGAAGACCCACGGGCTTTCCTGTACGCAGGACAGGAGTCTCAATATTATCATCAAAAGACCTGCGTCTGACGAGTGCAGGGAAAAGGAACCCGTGATACTTCAGGCTCACATGGACATGGTCTGTGAGAAAACCGAGGATTGTGAAAAGGATCTTTCAAAGGACCCCGTTGACCTTATCTTTTTCAAAAAGACAAAGGACGGGAAGTGTAAGACCATAGATCCGGACGACGCTGATGCCGTTTCAAAGGCGCTTTCCGAGAACAATCTCTTCCTTACCGCGGACAGGACCACGCTGGGCGGCGATGACGGGATAGGAGTAGCGATAGCGCTCGCCCTCCTTTCTGACAAGGAGCTGAAGGCTCCGGCGATCGAATTCGTCTGCACCGTCAGCGAAGAAGTGGGCATGATAGGCGCTTCAAAGATAGACCTTTCAGAGCTTGACGGAAAGAAGCTGATCAACCTCGACTCCGAAGACGAGGGTTATTTCATGCTGGGTTGCGCGGGCGGCGGACTTGTGAAGGTGTCACATCCCGCCACGAGGACCTTCCCCGATACCGAGCCGACTGACCTTGAAGCGCTGAGGATCACGCTTGACGGCCTTACCGGCGGACATTCCGGAAACTGCGCCGCGTCCGGAAGAGCAAACGCGATATACGAGCTTTTTGGTGTTTTGAAGGACGTGATAAAAGAGGCGCGCTTCCGTCTCCTGTATCTCACGGGCGGCGGAAAGGACAATGCCATCCCGCGCTCCGCTGAGGCTCATATAGTCTTTCGGCACGAAAACAGGGAAAAGATCGTGGCTGTCATAGAAAAGGACGCTGAAAAGCTCAAAGAGAGATACAAAGAAACAGATCCCGACCTTGATCTTCGATATACCCATGAAACCTACGAGGTGCATCTTGACGCGAAGTTTGGCGGAAATCTTTTGAACGCGCGGCTTATCACTGACAAGGGAAAGGCGGCTACGGTACCCGAGGAGGTGCTCACGCCTATACTCTACGAGGATACCAGGGACTTTATCTCTCTTGCCCTTGCGCTTCCAAACGGCCTGATCTCAATGATGAAGTCCGAAAATCCCCTTATGAAGGATCTTCCCGAGAGCTCTCTGAATCTCGGGATACTTGAGCTCACAAGAGACAATTTCTCCCTGAGCTACTGTGTCAGGAGCCAGTCGGACAAGGGCTATGCCGCGCTGAAAGCGCAGATGAAGGAGATCGCAATGAGCGCCGGCGCTGCGTTTTCGGCCTCCGGCGAATATCCCGCATGGGAATACGAGGGCGATACGCCTCTCTACAAGGAGCTTGCCGCCCTTTACGAGAAGATGTACAAGAAGAAGCCCATACCTGTCGTGATCCACGCCGGAGTTGAGTGCGGGCTCATGATAGACAGGATATCAGGATGCGAGGCTGTTTCCATAGGTCCCGATATGAAGGATATCCATACAACGGAGGAAACGCTTGATCTTGCTTCATCAGAGAGGGTGTATGACTTTGTGAGGGCTTATCTTTCGGGTGAAGACGGAGAATGATCGTGCACGCGATGCGTCTTCTGAATATACAGGGGTGACACGCGGCGCGTACACCTCAGGCGTGCGGATGGCACGCGGCGCGTACTTAAATGCGGCAGCTGAGCGCGCGGGCGAATTGAACAGGGCGTATTGACATGGGGCATAATGATACGGAGTGTTGACACGCAAAGCGTATTTACAAATAAAGGAGGGGAAGAAAATGAAGATCGGAATGCTGACCAGCGGCGGCGACTGCCAGGCTCTGAATGCCGCGATGCGCGGAGTTGTGAAGGGGCTTTCTCACAATGTGAGGGACCTTGAGATCTACGGCTTCTTTGACGGCTACAAGGGGCTTATCTACGGGAATTACAGGCTCCTCACATCAAGCGATTTCTCGGGGATCCTGACACGGGGCGGCACAATCCTCGGCTCGTCCCGCCAGCCCTTCAAGCTCATGAAGGTGCCGGATGAGAACGGTCTCGACAAGGTTCAGGCCATGAAGTCGAACTATTACAAGTTGAACCTTGACTGCCTCGTGATCCTGGGCGGGAACGGGACCCAGAAGACCGCGAACCTCCTTCGTGAGGAGGGGCTCAACATTATCCATCTTCCGAAGACCATCGACAATGATATCTACGGCACCGATGTGACCTTCGGTTTCTATTCCGCGATAAATATCGCAACGGATGTCATCGACTGCATCCATACCACGGCTGCTTCCCACAACCGCGTATTCATCGTGGAAGTAATGGGACACAAGGTGGGCTGGCTCACGCTCTATTCCGGTGTGGCTTCCGGCGCCGACATTATACTCCTTCCCGAGATCCCTTATTCTCCGAAGAGCATATTGAAGGCGATAAAGGCAAGAGAGGAAGCCGGGAAAGGCTTTACCATACTCGCGGTCGCTGAGGGCGCAATTTCAAAGGAGGATTCGAAGCTTTCAAAGAAGGAGCTTGCAAAGAAGCTTGCAAAGGAGTCGCATCCTACGGTTTCCTACAAGCTTGCGAACATGATCACGAAGGAGACCGGTATCGAGTGCCGTGTCACGGTTCCCGGACATATGCAGCGCGGCGGCTCCCCCTGCCCTTATGACAGGGTGCTCTGCTCACGTCTCGGCTCTGCTGCGGCAGGTGCCATCATGGAAAAGAAATACGGCAACATGGTCGCCATGGTGAACGGCTCCACAAAGCTCGTTCCGCTTGAGAAGGTGGCAGGAAAGCTGAAGACCGTCGATCCCAAGGGACAGATGGTTGAAGAAGCAAAGAGGATGGGGATCTCCTTCGGAGACTGAGAATAATAATGCCCTATCTTGCGTTATACAGAAAATTCCGTCCACGTACCTTTTCGGATGTAAAGGGGCAGGATCATATCGTCCGCACTCTTGTAAACGAGCTGAAACTTGACCGCATCGGCCACGCCTACCTGTTTACGGGGACAAGGGGGACGGGAAAGACCACGGTGGCAAAGATCCTCGCAAAGGCCGTAAACTGTGACCACAGGGATGAGAACGAAGACCCCTGTAACGAGTGTGAATTCTGTCAGTCGGTGAACAACGGTTCCTCGATGGATGTGATGGAACTCGATGCCGCCTCGAACAACTCGGTGGAAGCCATAAGGGGCATTATCTCCTCGATGGAATACCCTCCATCGGTGGGGAAGTACAGGGTCTACATCATAGACGAGGTCCACATGCTCTCGACAGCTGCCTGGAACGCTCTATTGAAATCGCTCGAAGAGCCGCCGTCCTATGTGATCTTTATCCTCGCAACGACCGAGCTTCAGAAGATCCCGCAGACCATACTTTCGCGCTGCCAGCGCTATGAATTTCACAGGATCTCGATAGATACGATAAAGGCGAGGCTCCTTGAACTTACAGAAAAGGAGGGCGTGAAAGCCGAAGACAAGGCGCTTTATGCGATAGCGAAGGCGGGAGACGGCTCCATGCGTGACGCGATCTCGCTTCTCGACCAGTGCATGGCCTTTTATCTCGGACAGGATCTGACTTATGATAATGTCCTGTCAGTCCTTGGTGCGGTTGATACCTCATTATTCTCAAGGCTCTTTAACGCAGTGCGTGTTGGAGATTCCAACGCGGCTCTTTCAGTCATAGATGAGGTGCTTGTCGAAGGACGCGAGCTTACGCAGTTTTCCGATGACTTCGTCTGGTACTTGAGAAACCTCCTTCTTGTGAAGGGCGGCATAGCGGGAGAAGATATAGTCGGGATCTCCTCGGACAACATGAAGGAGCTTGAAAAGGAGGCGGCTGATGTTGACGACGCTGTCCTGCTCCGCTATATCAGGGTGATCTCGGCGCTTTCGGACCGTCTCCGCACGGCGGTGCAAAAGCGTGTTGTGACGGAGGTCGCGATCATCAAGCTCTGCCATCCCGAGATGGAAAAGGACACCGGTTCGCTTTCGGAGCGTATTTCAAGGCTTGAGGAAAGGCTCTCATCCGGCGCGTTTTTGGTGCAGGCTCAGGGGATGCCGCAGGCAGATGCCGGTCCTTCAGTGGCTGCAGTGGCTCCGGTTCAGAAGAAGGCGCTACCCGAAGCGCTTCCGGAAGATATACAGACAATAGTTGAAAACTGGGACCAGGTGATAAGGCAGGTTACAGGCCTTCTTCGATCTAGTCTGAGGGAAGGCATGGCAACTCTGTCAGACGACGGGAAACTGCTCATTGTTTTCAATGAAGAGCAGCAGGTCGCCTACAACCTCCTTTCAACAGAGGAGAACAAAAAGCGGATCGAAGAGATCCTTTCCGGGATAGCAGGAAAGGAAGTGCCTGTACTTTTTAAGATAGAGGATTCCGGGAAACGCCGTGAAGACGAACACGAGGACATCATACAGAAATTTGCGCGCGACAGGGGTGTCGAGATCACGGTGGAAGATGACTTTGATGATGACAATTGATTTTGAAAGGAAGTAAAGATGAGCAAGGGACGCGGCGGCTACGGCGGAATGGGCATGGGAATGGGAATGCCCGGCAACATGAAGAATCTGATGAAGCAGGCACAGAGGATGCAGCAGAAGATGCAGGAGGCACAGGAATCACTGGCTGAGGCCGAGTTTACTGCGACCTCAGGCGGAAATGCAGTATCAGTGACTGTTTCCGGCACGAAGGAGCTGAAGGCCGTAAAGATATCTCCTGAAGCGCTTGACCCCGATGACGTTGAAATGCTCGAGGACATGATCGTCGCGGCGGTGAACGAGGCGATGAAGAAGGTCGATGAGGAGCACGAGAAGCTGACCGGCGGAGTCGGAGCGGAGCTTCCTTTCTGAGTATTATTGCAGGCAGATGGCATCGGATTATTATTCCAAACAGATATCAAACCTCATAGCGGAGTTCTCACGCCTCCCGGGCATAGGCGAAAAGACTGCCCAGAGGCTTGCTTTTCATGTCCTCCACATGCCGGTGGAGGATGTAAAGCGCTTTTCCGAGACTTTAACGACAGCGAGGGAACAGGTCCGCTACTGCAGCGTCTGCTGCACCCTTACCGACCGTGAGGTCTGCCCGGTCTGCTCGGATCCGAAAAGGGATCACAAGCAGATCATGGTCGTTGAGGACAGCCGGGATATGGCGGCTTACGAGAAGACGCACAAATACGGCGGCGTATATCACGTGCTCCACGGCGCGATCTCTCCGATGCAGGGCATAGGGCCTGCGGATATCAGGCTGAAGGAGCTTATGGTCCGTCTCCAGGGCGATGTTGACGAAGTGATAATAGCGACCAATTCCTCCCTTGAAGGCGAGACCACGGCAATGTACATAGCAAAGCTCATAAAGCCGACCGGGATCAAGACCACAAGGATAGCCAGCGGGGTTCCCGTAGGAGGGGAGCTTGAGTACATTGATGAAGTCACCCTTCTCAGAGCCCTTGACGGGCGGACTGAGCTTTAGGCGGTTTTCTCATTTTTTACAAAATAAAGTAGAATAATAAAAAATGTTGTGGTAACATTTCATATAATTGTTTTTTGAAGCAGGAGGCTGAAAAGTGATCGAAGATACCATAAATGCGGTGAAGGAAGCCGAGGCAAGAGCGAGGGAGACAGCCGCAAAAGCCCGTGAGGACGTAAAAAACGCGGTTCAGGAGGCTTCGAACATGGCCGAAAAGATCGCTGCCGAAGCAAAAAATACCGACAAGTCCTACTATGACAGCGCAATGGCTTCCGCGAGATCAAAGGCGGATTCAATCATAGCCGACGCGAAGGAAAAGGCCGAATCGGACGCGAAGGCGCTTTCCGACGCTGCCGCTCCGATGATTGAGAAGGCTGTTGACGAGATAGTTTCACGGATTGCGTAAAACGGAGAAGAACTGATGGCAGTTGTAAAGATGCAGAAGCTTTCCGTGTGTGCTTCAAAGAAGCACAGGAAAGAGATCCTTGAAGCCCTTCAGAAGACAGGGGCTATGGAGATCCGCACGAGAAGCGATCAGCAGCAGGATGGGGACGGGATCATCCACATGGATACCGCGGAGGCCGTTTCCCGCTTTGAAAAGACGGCGGAATCCTTCGACAAGGCGCTTCATGTGCTTGCGGAGGTGAAGCCCGAGATCATGAAGGGCGGCGGACTGTTTGGCGGCCCCATGGATATTTCAGAGGAAGAGTACGAGGAGGTCATCAAAAAAAGAGATTCCCTCCTTGAAGACGCATATGATGTTCTCCGCCTTGATAAAGAGAGGGCGGAGAGCCTTTCAACCATTTCAAAGGATGAAAACCAGATCCTTTCCCTCGCTCCATGGAAGGAACTTCCGGTTCCGATGAATTTCAGCGGGACCCGCGAGACAAAGACCTTCATCGGTACACTCCCGATGAGCGTTGATGATGCCGCTCTCCTTCAGATAGCGACAGAGGGACTTTCGGGGGATGTTCCGGTTTCCGCGGACGTGATCTCCGTGAACGGCACGGACACCGCGGTCTTTGTCATCGCAAAGAATTCCGTTTCCGACAAAGTTTCTGAGAACCTGAGAATGGCGGGCTTTTCAAGACCTGCCTATGTTTCATCCTATGTTCCGAGCGACGCGGAGGAGATCCTTCGGAACGATATCGATGATCAGAATACAAGGATATCAGAGATCCGGGACGAGATAGAAAAGTCGACGGAAAAGGCAAGAGAGTTCAAGATCGCGTCGGATTATTTCAATACCCGCGCTGAAAAATACAAGATACTCGGGAAGCTTCCGCAGACCGGTCATGTCTTCTTCCTTGAAGGCTGGGTCACGGCCGCTTCCGCTCCGAAGCTCGAAAAGCTCCTTACCGAGAAGTTTTCCGCCTTTGTGGAGCGCGAGGAAAAAGGAGCTGACGAGGTCGAGCCCACTGTTCTCAAGAACAACAAATTCGCTGCAAACGTGGAGGGGGTTCTTGCATCCTACGGCCTTCCCCAGCATGGGAAGATCGATCCCACCTTCATAATGTCATTATTCTACGTATTCTTCTTCGGGATGATGCTCTCCGATGCAGGGTACGGCGTTGTCATGTCGCTCCTCTGCCTCATAGTGCTCATCAAGAAGAGGAAGACGATATCACAGGGCATGAAGAAGTTTTTGTCATTATTCTTCTTCTGCGGTCTTTCGACTATATTCTGGGGAGCCATGTACGGAGGCTTCTTCGGAAATCTCATTGATACGATCGCGACCACCTTCTTCGGTTACCAGGGCGATCCGATCGTGAAGCCTCTCTGGTTCGATCCCATGTCAAATCCGATGCAGCTTCTCATCTATTGCATGCTCTTCGGAGTGATCCACCTCTTTACCGGGCTTGCGATAAAGGGCGCCCAGTACCTGAAGGATCATGACGTGGTGGGCTTCTTCTGTGATGTCTGCGCATGGTACGCATTCCTGATGGGCCTTATCCTCATGCTCCTTCCGTCGGACCTCTTCAAGGGGATCTCCGGAATGGAATTCAATTTCCCGCCGGTTGTCGGGGAGATCGCGAAATGGATGACGATAATCGGCATGGTGGTGATCCTGCTGATGAGCGCGAGGGGCAAGAAGAACTTCGGCCTGCGGCTCGCCCTCGGTGCTTACGATATCTACGGGATCACATCCTGGCTTTCCGATGTGCTTTCATATTCAAGGCTTCTGGCTCTCGGTCTTGCGACCGGCGTTATCGCGAACGTTGTAAATATGATGGGCGCGATGTTCGGAGGCGGAGGCGGCTTCGGTGTGGTGATCTTCATACTGGTAATGATCCTGGGCCACACATTAAATATCGCTATCAACGCTCTCGGAGCTTATGTCCACACCAACAGGCTCCAGTACGTTGAGTTCTTCGGTAAGTTCTACGACGGCGGAGGCATTGAGTTCAAGCCGTTTAAGACAGCAAACAAATTTACACAAATTAAGGAGGAAAGGTAAAAATGAGTACAGGAATGGCGTTGGCGCTTCTGGGCGCGGCTCTTGCAACGATCGGAGGAGGAATTGGCTCCGCCTGGGGTACCGGAATGGCAGGACAGGCTGCGGCAGGTGTGACCGCTGAAGATCCCAGCCAGTTTGCGAAGGTTCTTATCCTTCAGCTTCTCCCCGGAACGCAGGGTATCTACGGTCTGCTCGTGACCTTCATCACGCTTTCAAGGATCGGAGTTCTCGGCGGTACGCCCATCACTGACACAAACACAGGCTGGATGTACCTTTTCGCATGCCTTCCGATCGCGGTAGTCGGACTTATCTCCGCTTATCATCAGGGCAGGACATCGGTTGCATCCGTAGGCATAGTCGCAAAGAAGCCCGATCAGTTCGGTAAGGCAATGCTCTTCCCGGCAATGGTTGAGACCTACGCGATCCTCGCACTGCTTATCTCCATTCTGGCAGTTACAAACATTGGATAATTATCAGGAGATACCAAATGTCAGGAATCGAAAATATAACACGCGAGATCCTGCAGGAAGCTGAAGAGAGCGCTGCGTCCGAGCTTCAGGAGGCAAGGACGAAGGCTGAAGAGGTTGTGGAAAAAGCGAGGGAGGAAGCGAACGAGCTTTCAAAGAAGGCGCACGTGAAAGCTGATGCCGACGCGAAGGCTTTTGTTGAGCGCGCCAAGGCTGAGGCTGAGTCCTATTCAAAGAGGGCTGTCCTTCTGGCAAAGAGCGAGATAATAAAGAGCGTTCTTTCAAAGGCGAAGGAGAAGTTTCTCTCTGCTGCCCCGGCTGATTATTTTGCAAAGCTTTTGTCTCTCATAGAAAAGTCCGCGATGAAGGGCGATGGAGAGATCATCCTTTCTCAAAGCGACAAGGCACGCATACCTTCCGATTTTGCCGCAAAGGCGGATGCCGCGGCAAAGAAGGCGGGCGGCAGCCTCAAGCTTTCTTCGGAAACAGCAGATATCTCAGGGGGGTTCATCCTCCGTTACGGCGGAATAGACATCAATTCGTCTATTGATGCCATAATGAACGACAGGGAGACCGAATTCGAGGATGCCATAAGGCAGACACTCTGGCCCGAAAATTAAAGGAGACTGCGATGGGAGAAAATTATACATTCGCCGTCGCCAGGATCCGCGTGCTTGAAAAGGGTCTGCTGACGGACGCTGACATCGCGCAGATGGCTTCGATGAAGGATGATGAGGCAGTGGTCTCCTTCCTTTCGGACAGGGGCTGGGGCGATGAAAACAGCGGAAAGGACGCGTCAAAGATGCTCGCGGCGGAATCGGTGAAGCTCGACAGACTGATCCGTTCCCTTGGAGTGTCCGATGATATCATGGACATCCTTTCCATACCGCAGGTCTATCACAACTTAAAGACCGCGGTGAAGGACATTGCGACAGCGGGCGACAGCTTCTCCGTTTACTATGATATTCCCGGGGCAGAGGCAAAATTCTTCCTCGACATCCTCAGGGACAAGAGATGGAAGGATCTGCCGGAAAATATGCGCATTCCCGCAGAGACGGCTCTGGAGGCGATGCTGAAGAACCACGACGGCCAGCTTTCCGATGTCATCATTGACCGCGCCTGCCTCGACGAGATGGGGGCGGTGGCAAAGAAGACAAGGTACAAGATCCTGAAGAATTATCTTCAGAAAAAGATACTTGTCACCGACGTGAAGATAGCTGTCCGCGGAGCGCGCACCGGAAAGAGCTTTGACTTCATCAAAAAGGCGCTGTCACCGGTAAAGGGCATAGATACCGACAATCTGGCGAGGGCGGCATCTGAAAGCGACGAGGCTCTGATCAATTATCTTTCCGAGCACTCGATGGGAGAAGGCGCGGATGCGCTGAAGGTATCGATAACGGAATTCGAAAAATGGTGCGACGACTCGATCACCGAGGCGCTTCGCCCCGAAAAGATGAATCCCTTCACCATTGGTCCCATCGTGGCTTTTTATCTCGGAAGGACAAATGAGATAAAGGCTGTCCGCGTGCTCATTACTGCAAAGAAGAATGGCTTTCCCGAGGAAGCCGTGAAAGAAAGGGCAAGGCGGATGTATGGATAAGATCTGTGTTGTCGGCGACCGCGATTCGATATACGGCTTCGCGGCGCTTGGGCTTGATACTTATTATTCAAGCGGAGACAGTGACGAGGACGGAAAGCTGATAAAGCGCCTCGCAGGCGGCGATTACGGCATTATCTATATCACGGAGGCGGTAGCTGCCGAGCTTTCGGAGGTGCTTGCCGAGTATGAGGAATCCGTATTCCCGGCGATAATAGAGATCCCCGGAGTGAGCGGAAATACAGGCGCAGGCATAGCGGGTGTCAAGAAATCCGTTGAAAAGGCAGTAGGCTCGGACATTTTGTTCGGCCACGAGGAATGAGACCGGGCGAGTGCGGTCATTGGCCGGCACGAGCTTAATGTTTGATAGAAGCAAAAAACCTCAAAACAGGAGGAGATGAAATTGGCTAAAGGAGTAATCAAAAAGGTCGCCGGACCGCTGGTCATCGCATCCGGCATGCGCGACGCGAACATGTACGACGTCGTCAGGGTAAGCTCGGAGAGGCTTATCGGCGAGATAATCGAGATGCACGGCGATGAGGCGTCCATTCAGGTTTACGAGGAAACATCGGGACTTGGACCGGGCGAACCCGTCGAATCCATAGAGGTACCGCTTTCAGTGGATCTCGGACCGGGACTCATCGGTTCGATATACGACGGTATCCAGAGACCGTTGAACAAGATCATAGAAGTTACAGGTACTGACCGCCTTTCGCGAGGCGTCGAGGTTCCCTCTCTTGATGAGGAGAAAAAATGGGACTTTGAAGCGGTGAAGGCTGTCGGCGACGAGGTTATCGCGGGCGATATCATCGGTACCGTGAAGGAGACCTCGGTCGTTACCCAGAAGATAATGATCCCCTACGGCATAGAGGGAAAGATCAAGTCCATTTCCTCGGGCTCCTTCAATATCAGGGAGACCGTATGCGTGGTTACCACGAAGGACGGCGACAAAAACGTTTCTCTTTCCCAGAAATGGCCCGTACGAAAAGGACGTCCCTATCAGAAGAAGCTCGCTCCCGATACGCCGCTTATCACAGGACAGCGTGTCGTAGACGGGTTCTTCCCCATCGCAAAGGGCGGTGTTGCTGCGGTCCCCGGACCCTTCGGTTCAGGGAAGACGGTCATCCAGCATCAGCTCGCGAAGTGGGCTGAGGCTGATATCGTTGTTTACATCGGCTGCGGCGAGCGTGGAAACGAGATGACGGACGTTCTGAACGAGTTCCCGGAGCTGAAGGATCCGAAGACCGGTGAGTCTTTGATGCAGAGGACGATCCTTATCGCGAACACTTCGGATATGCCCGTTGCGGCCCGCGAGGCTTCGATCTATACAGGTATCACGATAGCTGAGTATTTCAGGGATATGGGATATTCTGTAGCGCTCATGGCTGACTCCACCTCACGTTGGGCGGAGGCTCTCCGTGAGATGTCCGGTCGTCTCGAGGAGATGCCCGGTGAGGAAGGTTATCCTGCTTATCTTTCATCCCGTCTTGCGCAGTTCTACGAGCGCGCAGGCCATGTGGTCTCGCTCGGGTCTGACGCGAGGGAGGGTTATCTTTCCGTTATCGGAGCGGTTTCGCCTCCCGGCGGTGATATTTCAGAGCCCGTTTCCCAGGCGACGCTGCGTATCGTCAAGGTCTTCTGGAGACTGGATGCTGATCTTGCGTACCAGCGGCATTTCCCGGCCATCAACTGGCTTTCCTCATACAGCCTTTATCTTGATACCCTTGAGAAGTGGTTCAATGAAAATGTCAATGAAGGCTGGATGAAAACGAGACAGAACCTGATGACGCTGCTTCAGGAAGAGGCTTCCCTCAATGAGATCGTAAAGATGGTCGGTATGGATGCGCTTTCACCCGCCGACAGGCTCAAGATGGAAGCAGCACGGTCGATCCGTGAGGACTTCCTGCATCAGAACTCCTTTGATGACATCGATACCTATACGTCCATCAACAAGCAGTACCGTATGATGCAGCTTGTGTACGCGTTCTACGAGGAGGGGCAGAAGGCCCTTGCCCGCGGCGCGAAGATAGATGATCTTGTAAAGCTCCCTATCAGGGAGGATATCGGCCGATTCAAATATACGGTCGAGGAAAATGTGGAATCCCAGTTTGAGAAGGTCTCATCAGAGCTTGTGAGAGCGGTTGCGGGCCTTTCAGGAAAGGAGGACTGACATGGCGAAGGAATACCGTACCATTCAGGAAGTAGCCGGTCCTCTGATGCTTGTCAGGGGCGTAGACGGTGTAAAGTATAATGAGCTCGGCGAGATCGAACTCGCAAACGGCGACACAAGGCGCTGCAAGGTCCTTGAGATCGATGGCGGAAACGCCCTTGTTCAGTTGTTTGAGGATTCGACCGGTATCAATCTTTCAAATTCAAAGGTCCGTTTCCTGGGCCGCGTTATGGAACTTGGCGTATCTGAGGATATGCTCGGCCGTGTCTTTGACGGTGTCGGAAATGTAATAGATGACGGCCCCGAGATCATCCCCGAAAAGAGGATGGATATAAACGGCCTTCCCATGAATCCTGCAGCGCGTGAGTATCCTTCAGAGTTCATCCAGACAGGTATCTCGGCTATTGACGGACTTAATACCCTGGTCCGTGGTCAGAAACTGCCTATATTCTCGGCTTCAGGTCTTCCCCATGCCCGGCTTGCGGCGCAGATCGCGCGTCAGGCAAAGGTCAGGGGCAAGGATGAAAAGTTCGCCGTTGTCTTCGCGGCTATGGGTATTACATTCGAAGAGGCTGATTTCTTCGAGCAGTCCTTCAGGGAGACAGGAGCTCTTGAGAGGACTGTCCTCTTCATCAACCTTGCGAACAACCCCGCGGTAGAGCGTATCTCGACGCCCCGTATGGCGCTGACAGCCGCGGAATATCTTGCTTTTGAAAAGGGCATGCATGTCCTTGTAATACTTACCGATATCACGAACTACGCTGACGCGCTCCGTGAGGTTTCCGCGGCGCGAAAAGAGGTTCCCGGACGCCGCGGCTACCCCGGCTACATGTATACCGACCTTGCAACTCTATATGAGAGAGCCGGAAGGATGAAGGGCCGCGAGGGCTCGATCACTATGATCCCGATCCTTACCATGCCCGAGGACGACAAGACGCACCCCATCCCCGACCTTACGGGTTACATCACGGAGGGGCAGGTCATCCTTTCAAGAGAGCTTTATCAGAAGGGCGTTATGCCGCCGATCGACGTTCTGCCTTCACTTTCACGTCTGAAGGACAAAGGTATCGGCGAAGGAAAGACGAGAAAGGACCACGCGGCTACCATGAACCAGCTCTTTGCGGCTTATGCGCGAGGCAAGGACGCAAAGGAGCTCATGGTCATCCTCGGCGAGGCCGCTCTTACGGAGACTGACCTTATTTATGCGAAATTCGCAGACGAATTCGAGAAGAGATATGTATCCCAGGGCTATGAGGCAGACCGGAGCATCGAAGAGACACTCGAGACAGGCTGGGATCTCCTTCGGATACTTCCGAGGTCAGAGCTGAAGCGTATTCCGGACGCAATGCTGGATACCTATTATGAGAAGAAGTAATAGCTGAGTAGAACGCAAGGAACCATTATGGCAAATATTAATGTAAACCCCACAAGAATGGAGCTTACCGCGCGAAAGAAGAAGCTCGTGACTGCGATCCGCGGACATCATCTCCTGAAAGACAAGCGCGATGAGCTTATGAGGCAGTTCCTCGATCTGTGCCGCGAAAACATGGCGCTTCGAAAGAAGGTGGAAGAGGGACTTTCAGAGGCGAACAGGAAGTTCGTCCTCGCAAAGAGCGGGATGGACGATCAGACCCTTGCGGAGGCGCTTATGGCACCGAAGCAGGAGGTGTATCTCAAGAAGTCCACGAGGAATGTCATGTCTGTTGATATACCTGTTTTCGAGTGCGAGACCAGGACGCCTGATGAGAACGATATGTATTCCTACGGCTTCGCTTTCACGTCCTCGGACCTTGACGGTGCGGTAAAGGCGCTTTCAGAGGTCTTTAAGGACATGCTGAAGCTCGCGGAGGTGGAAAAGGCCTGCCGCCTTATGTCGGCTGAGATCGAAAAGACGAGAAGGCGCGTTAACGCGCTTGAGCATGTCATTATCCCTGATACTCAGGACGCTATCCGTTATATCACCATGAAGCTTGACGAAAATGAGCGCTCAACCCAGGTGCGACTCATGAAGGTCAAAGATATGATGCTCAATGAGAAGCACGGCTACGACAAGGAAAAGGAGCCCGTGAAGGCTTCGGGAGGTTGAAAAATGCCTGATATTTCGAATCGTGAAGCGCTTGAGGACGCAAAGCGGGAGCTTGCGGAGATCGAAGCAAGGATCAAGGAGCATGAGCACGAGATCGCGCGCCTCAATACGGAAAAGGCAAAGATAATGAAGACCATGTCGCTCCTCATGGACAGCTCCACGGAGGAAAGGCTTCTGGCCGAGGTCTATGAGCAGAGGAAGAAAATGAGATCATAACAAATACCAAGGAGATAAGAGCCTCATTCCCGGAATGGGGCTCTTTTATTTTTTGAAATAATCGCAAATATTTCCTTGACAAGACTTTCACTGCGTGATAGTATACTGAACGCACTCCCCGGAAGGCGGAAGTTTTCCGGGAGTGTGTTTTTTACTCTCTTTTGAGGGCACTGAGCTTGTTGAAAAAATATTTCAAACCACAACATTTTGTTGTTGACTTGCTCATCTTCGAGTGATAATATATCGGAGTTGTCGCCAAAAGGGAGACAATGAGAAGCAGGCTGAGAGATAGATATATCAAGGCTTGCAGCAGTACCTTGACAACTGAACAATGAGATAACCAAAAGACGAAAGATTCGAGAACGAAAAAAGACTTTGTTTAAATGAGGTCAAATCTTTTGAGACATGTCCTTGAAAAAAGGACAACCCAAACAAACAGTAAAAAATGCCAGATAAGATCTGGCCAGAGAGAAATCTCTATATTAACATGAGAGTTCGATCCTGGCTCAGGATGA
>Ga0256407_10005201_pt1 | contig 21063 bp, 46 predicted proteins | sample RumenRJG_04DNA_FD_193489 | JGI IMG/M metagenome (GOLD analysis project Ga0256407, IMG submission 193489) | Bovine rumen microbial communities from Lethbridge, Alberta, Canada - RJG_04 | ecosystem: Host-associated > Mammals > Digestive system > Stomach > Rumen | place: Canada: Alberta... | reverse complement strand
TTATTGCAACAATATTTGCAAGTCTAGAAATTTCCTTCTTGCTTCCGATCTTACACAGGCATTTGGTCATATTCCAATCGATGTTAAAAAATCAAATATTTCATTTGCCTTTGGTTCTGGTCAAAAGATTGGCGGACTGAGCGGATGCGGATGGTTGTATGTTGCCAAAGAACACGAAGACCTAATCAAGCCTCTTTGCATTGGTGGTGGACAGGATATATTTAAGGGTGGTACTGAGAATCTTACAGGCATTGTTGCTTTAGGAGAAGCGTCTGCGGAAGTATTAGAAAACCTTGACGAAACCATTAAGTATGAAACCGAGTTGAGGGATTACATGATTAACAAAATCCTGTCCGAAATCCCTGACACGATTCTGATTGGTCATCCCACAGACCGTCTTCCTAACAATGTAAACATTGGTTTTGGCGGATGTGATAGTGAAAGCATTGTACAGTATCTTGATATGTATGACATTTGTTGTTCTGCCGGGAGTGCGTGTCATACAAAGAGCGTTGAGCCATCTAGCGTACTGAGGGCGCTGAGACTACCGTCAAAATATATTAATGGATCTGTGAGATTCAGTCTCTCAAAAGATAATACGAAAGAAGAAGTTGATAAAGTAGTGGGGGTTTTAAAACAGTTTTATGCTAGTAAAGACAAAGAGTGTTGATGAGGGATATTTATATGTATATAACGAGGAAACGGGGAAGTTTGAATTAGTAGGAAAGGTGGTTGAGATTGGTGAGTATGACGGAGAAGAATGATAGAGAAATTTTGGTAAGATCACAAGACGGGAGAGTATATCGTAGGTTCGACTTTCCTCTTGAGGTGATGAGTCCAGATGACTGGAATGTAAATATTGCGGACGAAAAAGAGAAGAGAAGCGGATTCGTTCTTGTTATGGGCTATACCACGCCAATTGCAGAATATAAAGAAGAAAAACACGCAATTCACGTTATGAACTACCTGCTTGCGAAACGCAATCATTATATGTTTGATGACGTGGGAAGTGTTAAAAGCATTATTCTAAATGTTCCAACTAACGAAGAGGTTAAATTAACGCCAGAAGAAAATTTGATTGATGGCATTCCATCTAAAGGAGATAATAATGAGCCACAAAAGTGACTATATAGAACGTATCGGCAATGAACATGGACATACAGAATATTCATTTCTTGTCGATATCGCTTGGAGTTTGCATAATATCGCAGCAATGCTGATGGAGCAAAATGGCTATACATATCCATACGAATACTTGAATGGCGAAGATATAAATGGGGGTGATGAAAATGAAAGTGTATCTGAATGAGGTTACTGGCATTGCGGATGCGCTCGTGTCTATGTATTTGAGTAAAAGGACGTGGACAAGAGAATTAGAAGACGAAATAAGACAGGATTGTGCAGTTATAGATATTCTTGAAAATAATAAATATGTGACGGTTGAATCACTTCCAGATTCCATAGAATTTTTAGCCATTAAAGAAAGAGTAAATAAGCGCCTTAAATCTTTCTGCAAATTTGCTTGGAAGCACATTACAATGCTCGACTTTATTACTCTGTCAGTGACAGTCGAGGGTCTGCATAGGGCTGGACAGGACGACTGGGACGCCCACGCTTATAGATTTAACAACAGGATCATTCGCTCATCTACACGCCTCGCAGATTTTGGTGAAGATGAAATGTCTGATTTTTATAAGGATAAAATTATTCCGACTGAAACGGCGCTTGCGATGCTGGGCATTGAGACTCCTCAGACAATTGAAAAAGATGGTCAGACATTTGTATTGGGACAAGGCGGTTATGTCAGGGAAGACTTAAAGAATAACCGTGATGCAAAGCGTGGGTTATATAGAATGTGCATTCCGTCAAATTTCATTTTTAAAATCAACTTGGCACAGTGGGCGCACGTATACAAGATGAGAAATAAAGACGGCAGTGCAAATCCCGAGGTAAAGGAAGTTGCCGAAAGAATACAGGACGCCGTTGAAGAAATTCTTCCTTGGTTCGACAGAGAGTTCATTAAAAAGGTTGAGATTTAATGTGATCCGAGGTGCAGTATGAAATGGGAAGACTATAGAAAAGGTGCTGATTATACTATGAACCCAGTCTATGTTATTACAGACATTGAATGCCCTAAATGCGGAGAAAAAATTTATATGGATACATCGGTTGAATATCTATCGAATCCGCCCCAACATGATTTTTACTGTTTTAAGTGCGGTTGGAAAGGGCAGAAATGAAAAAGCTAGATTGGAACACGATTGTTGCGTGGGGACACGTCATTGTTGTTTTATTGGTATGTCTTTTAGGTATTGTTTTTGTGGTTGGCGAAATCGTCTTTACCATTAAAACATTAACATCTAGTGAAATTCCGTTTTGGCTTAAGTGGGTATTGATTACTAGGGGAAAATGATAACTTATATTTGTTGTAAACGGGGCGGTAACAACTGCCCCAAAAGAGATGAATGTCGTAGATATGCGAATGCGGATATTGGCGTGGCTTGGAATCTTTTTAAACATGTATGTACTGAAAACGATAACTATCAGTTATTTATGGAGAAAGAAGAAACAACAGAAGTTGCCCCTATAAATAAGGAGCAAAACGCCAGTAAAGATACTAAAAATGAGGGGAGTGATAATACAAATGAGTGAGATACGTAATGCCAAAATAACAGACACGTCAATAAGTATGGGGGATTATGCTTGTTTAACATTTAGGATCACGCTTGAGGGCGATGCTTTTGGCGTTTCATACGGTGGCTACTGTATAGGTCACGGTTTCCTTGGAAGTGATACCTTCACAGCAGAGAACGGTTCTGGATTAGTCGCTATGATGCGAATTATGGATGTCGTGGGCGTTGAAAGATGGGAAGATTTAAAGGGTAAATATGTGAGATTTGTTGACGACGCTTGGGGTTCGCCAGTAAAGAAAATAGGAAACATTATAGAAGACAAGTGGTTTGATATTGACAAGTTTTTTAAGGAATATGGTAGGGAAAATGACGAGAATCATAGTAGCCGGGAGTAGAGAATTCACAGATAAAAAGAAGTTGTATGAAGTTTTAGACAACTATTTATCACATGTTAAAGACAAGTTAGAGATTGTAAGTGGACATTGTCGTGGCGCTGATATGTTGGGTGAACAATATGCGAAAGATCATAATATTCCAGTCGTTCTTTTCCCGGCTGATTGGAATGCATATGGCAAAAAAGCAGGATATATCCGTAATAAGCAAATGGCAGAATACGCCTCAGAAGAAAATGGTGTGCTTATCGCTTTTCCTATTGGTGAGGCGAGGGGTACAAAGATGATGATTAGACTGGCACACGAATATGATCTTGAAACAGATGTATATTATTCACTTTAACGGAGGGGATATATGGAAGAGTCTAGAAAATCAGCAGTTCCGCCTAGCGAACAAGAGACAACAATTTCTTTTTCCAGAGATGGTAAGGAAGCCGATGTTTGGACTTCAGATGTGACAATAATGACTAAACTTGATAAGAGATGTAAGGAGTCGCCCAATGAATATGTCTGCATTGAGGTTGGCAAAACACTCGATGGCTTACTTGCAAACAAAAGATATACCATTAAAAACAAAAAGCTTGTTTCGTTCAGATCCGCTACGGTTAAAAGAGAAATGACGGACGAACAGCGCGCCAAGGTGGCCGAACGCTTTAGACAGGCTAGGAAGTCCAAATCTGTCAATTAATTAAAATAAAACACAGATTAACAAGCAGTTCATGAATAAGTTATCACGGTTTATAACGTGCGAAATAATCCTGTATCTTATTTATACAATAATAAAACAGAGAGGTATATATGAAAGACTTTTATAGAGTAAGGTCGGCAAGTAATAACAACAAACAAGCAGTTATTAACATTAGACATATTGTTACAATAGAACCTTTATTCGATGGTGAGAAAACATCGATTTTACTTGATAGCGGTAGTTTTTATATAGTCGAAGAACCATATGAAAGTTTTGCAGAAAAGCTTTTACAATCTAAAAACAACGGTGCAGAAAATTTGTGTGACGTAAAGGAGTTTCAATTTGCTGACGATAATAATGGGTAAAACTTGTAGCGGTAAAAACGCCGTTGTTTCAGAACTGGTAAAAAGAGGATGGTCGCAGATTGTTACATATACGACACGACCAAGGCGACGAGGCGAAATAGAGGGGCGAGAGTATCACTTCCTTACCGATGAAGAATTTGAGAGAAAAGATAAAAAGGGATTCTTTGTAGAGGCACAGACATATAACGTTAATGGCAAAATTTGGAAATACGGTTCTCCTCTATGGGAGATACTCGACGCTGGTGTCGATGACGAAAATCATGTAATTATTCTTACACCTACGGGTGTATCTGAAGTAGTTGACGTATTGAAAGGTTATTCGCCAAACGACAATGTCAATGTTATCTATCTATATTCAAATCGAGCAACAATTCTTAAAAGACTGAAATCCCGTAAAGATAAAAATGATTCAATTGAACGGCGGATGAAAGCCGATGACGAAGACTTTGCCAATGCCACGAGTCTTGCTACTAAAATTGTATACAACAACGAATCTGATTCACTTCCCAGTGTTGTTGACAAGATAATTTCATATAGTATTTGATCACATCTGCGGAGTGGAAAATCTTTGTGCAAATGCAGAAGTATATATAAGAAGAAACTCTTACGAAAGGGGGTGTGTTATGGCTTGATAGGCAATGTTGGTATGCTAATTGATGAATTAGAAAGATATAGACGTTCATTCTTTTACGATGATTTTCAAACCGAATTCTTGACCGTTGAACTTGACGATGAAGAGTATTTGATTGACGGCATTTGTACAAGAAAAACGAATTCAGATCCATCAATGAGGCATATGTGTATAAAACTTAGAAGACCTACCGACAGTGGCGGTGGGATTATTAGATAAAAAGGAGATTAATGTTAACAGTATTTTTAAGTGGTGGCATGAGCGGACTAACGCACGAAGAAATGACTGGTTGGAGGGATGCCATTAAAACAGAGTCAAAGTTTTATGATATGAAAGTTATTTCTCCGCCCGATTATTTTATGTATGGCTGCGATTGCTATGACGAAGATAAGGAATCGTTTGTGTTCGATACACACTGGGTAAAGAAGAGTGATGTAGTTATCGCAAATATGAATTCTCCAAAGAGCATTGGTACTGCGCAAGAAATTATGCTTGCATACGAATATGGCAAGCCAATTATTATGATAGCCACTAACGAAATATGGAACAATGAAGTTAATCCGTGGCTAAAGCACGAGGCGACGACCGTTTTCTTTTATGACGACTACGATGATGAGTCTGGGTTGTATGAGGCGGTGTTAGATTATGTTGCGATGTATGAGTGAGTTGAATTAAAGGAGAGGAATACATGATTGATTAAAGGGGGATTAAATGATTACACTTTATAGTACTGGTTGTCCAAGATGTATTCAACTTGAGTCAGCCTTAAAAGCAAAAAAAATTAATTATATCAAAGTTTCAGACGAAGATGAGATTATTGCGAAAGGTTTTACCTCAGTTCCAGTGCTTGATGTTGATGGGAAAATTATGATGTTCCCCGAAGCATTTAATAAATATGTGAGGGGGATTAAGTAATGGGGAAACTTGACAATCTCGACAGCCTTGAAAGAAATTACAGGAAGAAACTTAACTATATTAAAAAGTATAGGGATGCAAGAAATGCGGCTACTGGCAGTCAATTTGATTCCAATGCAAATGTAGAAAATAAGAATGTTACAACACTTGCCGGGGAATTGACAAAAGAAGAATTCATTGGCACAAACAGACTTTTGATGTGCGACAAACTTACAGAAATGTATGGTATTGATTTCGCCAAAGAGTATCTGAGACAACTTGAATTCCATGAGATTTATAAACACGATGAGACTTCAATATATCCATACTGCGTAAGTATTACGATGTATCCGTTTTTGTTTAATGGCATGAGAGATATTGGTGGAAAATCAGATGCGCCAAAACATCTTCAATCATTTTGTGGTTCATTTATTAATCTAGTGTTCGCTATTGCAAGTCAGTTCGCCGGGGCAGTTGCTACGCCAGAATTCTTTACATATATGGACTATTTTATTCGCAAGGAATATGGAGATGATTATTATCTGAATTTAGATAAAGTAGTTGATTTGTCCGCCTATAAAAGAACAATTGACAAGGTGATCACAGAGTATTTCCAGCAAGTGACGTATTCATTAAATCAGCCAGCCGCAGCGAGGAATTTCCAGTCAGTGTTTTGGAATGTAGGATATTTTGATGAACCATATTTCCGTGGTATATTTAAAGACTTTGTTTTCCCCGATGGTACAGAGCCAAAATGGGAAAGTGTAAACTGGCTTCAGAAAAGATATATGAAGTGGTTTAACAATGAACGTCTCAAAAAAGAACTTACATTCCCCGTAGAATCTATGAGTCTTCTTAATGACGGCGAAGATTTTGTAGATCAAAATGCTTTTGATTTTACGGCTGAAATGTATGCAGAGGGACATTCATTCTTTACATATACCAGTTCTAGCGTTGATAGTTTGAGTTCATGTTGCAGGCTTCGCAATGAAATCCAAGAAAACGAATTCTCATATACACTTGGGGCTGGCGGTGTTGCTACTGGGTCTAAGGGTGTAATGACAATCAATATCAACAGACTTGTTCAGAATGCCGTAAGAGATGGTGTTGATATTAGTGACGCCGTTAGAGAACAAGTTGAAAAGGTTCATAAATATCTCCTTGCCTTTAATGAAATTATTAAGGAAGAGTTTGAATCAAATCTGCTTGGTGTTTATAACGCTGGATATATTTCGCTTGCAAAACAATACTTAACTGTAGGCATAAACGGCTTCGTAGAGGGCGCTGAGTTCTTGGGTATTGATATTTCACCAAATGAAGAATATTACGAATACGGCGAAAAGATTCTTAAGCCAATTTACGAATTGAATAAGAGGGATAGAACAAAGGACGTGATGTTTAATACGGAATTTGTGCCAGCCGAAAACTTGGGCGTTAAGAATGCGAAGTGGGACAAAGAAGATGGATATGTTGTGCCACGAGATTGCTATAATAGTTATTTTTATATTGTCGAGGATGAGTCATGTGATCTCATCACTAAACTTATTTTGCATGGTGGAAAACTTACTAAATACTTGGATGGTGGGTCAGCCTGTCATTTAAACAGCAGTGAACATCTCACAAAAGACCAGTATAAGAATCTTCTTAGAATCGCCGTTAAAGAAAAAACACCCTATCTTACGTTTAATGTTCCAAATACCGTTTGCAACGACTGTGGACACATCACAAAACAGTACACAGACCATTGTCCTAAGTGTGGTAGTGAAAATGTTGACTATCTTACTAGGGTGATTGGTTATCTTAAACGCATTTCAAAATTCTCATCCGCTAGAATCGAAGAGGCAAAGAAGAGATTTTATGCCTAAACCTCTCAAATATATAGGGTATGCAATAGTTTTTCAAGAAGTGTACAACGAAACAACTCTTGCATTTAGTATATCGGGTTGCCCTTATCATTGTAATGGTTGCCATTCTCAGTACCTTTGGGAATATGAGGGTGACAACCTCATTGAAAATATGGAACAAATCATAAACAAGTATAGCGGATATATTACTTGTGTTTGTTTTATGGGCGGAGATCAAAATATGAGCGAGTTAATAGAAGCCATTAAAGTATGTAAAAACATAGGGCTTAAGACATGCATTTACTCTGGTTCATCGGATATGTCAAAATTTAAAGACGCATTACCATATTTAGACTGGTTAAAACTTGGTAGATATGATGAAAGACTTATATCAAATAACCATATTGAGCATGGGGTGAGGCTTGCTACGGTGAACCAACATTTATATAGAATTATACATGAGAATGGAAAGGTTGTGATTAATTGAAAGTAAAGGTATCCGACGACACAGAACTCGTAAATCAAATTAGGGCAAAGTTAAAGGAGACTGGTAACTTATGCCCTTGTAAATTAGTTGATATTCCAGAGAACCATTGTATGTGCAAAGAATTTCTAGACCAAGGAGTTGGCGAATGTCATTGCGGACTATACATAAAGACAGAAGCGTAAAAACGGCAGACGAGACAATAGACTTTATTGAACGATTTTACGGCACTAAATTAATGCCATATCAAAAACTGTTTGTTAAAGCAGTGTATAATTCTAACACATTTATTGTAATGCCAGTGCATTTAGGATACACACAATTAATTAATATTATTAATAAATGTAAAAAATGGGGCTGAAAAGCCCCATAATTTATATAAGTAACTCACTCTCTGTTAACTAAACCTAAAATCTCTTGCATCATTATTAAAATATATGGCAGTGGTGTAGTAGCGCCATTGCACCAGTTTTCAATAGATCTCTTTGGTATGCCGAAATAATCTCCAAATTTAGCTTGAGACAATCCAGTCTCCTTTACAATATCCCTCATTGATCTATGCGCAGCAATATAAACATTCTTTAACCATTCCGCCTTACCTTTAGGGGAAACGTCCTCCTTGTCCCACACAGTAGAGGCAAAGGCATCCTTTAAAAACAAATCAAAATCATCGTATCTTCTTGCTAAATCAATCATTGTTTGAAACACTCTAGCGTTAATTGATTTTGCCATAACATGGTCAACGCAAAGACACGACCTCCCAACATATTGATTTTCCTTGTTGTACACGGGAACAATGTAAAAATCATATTTGCTAACAATAGCGCTGTCTCTGGTTTTTTGATACGGCACTAATTCACACATTACTGGCGCACCATAATGATAATTAGAACCGGGGACTGAGCCATTCTGTTCTGGCAACAATCCAACATATGTAAATTTTACAACCTCATTATTACCATCAATTGTTTTAATTCTTGCATGTATTTCTCTTTTACTCATATTTATAATCCTTTCTTTCATTTTGAATGGGTGTATTTTAGGTATAGTTAATTATATAATACCACTTAATCAGTGATAAAACAATAAAAATAAACAAAGAAAATCAGAAGTAATATATAGAATAATTATTATTTAAAGGAGATTTTATGATCGACATTATTAAATTCGCAACAGAAAACAATATTGGTATTGAAATCAAACCACAGGACGGAGCGTTCAGACCGCTCGTTGGCAACGTAAAATGTATCGTTCTTTTGAAGAAGAATGATATGACGGCATCAGTTACAATCACAGAAATGGATAGCGATTCGGCGATTCAGTTGGCGCTTCATGATGCACTTAGAAAACTTACATATAAGGGGAAAGAATAATGAACGTAAAAATTAAACGACTTAATAAACTGGCGAAAATCCCGACAAGGGGGACTGCTGAATCTGCCGGGTATGACCTATATGCTGCAACAGACAAAGATATTCAGATCTCACCGCACTCAAACGTAAAGATTGGTACTGGTATTGCTATGTCAATTCCTAATGGTTTTTTTGGAGGTATATTCGCACGAAGCGGAGTAGCCACTAAAAGAAATATGCGCCCAAGTAATTGTGTAGGCATTATTGATTCAGATTACACTGGCGAAGTTATCGTTTCTATTCACAATGATTCAACTGAAACCAAAACAATTCAGAGGGGCGAAAGAATCGCCCAACTTGTTATAGTGCCGTATCTAAGCGTTATATTCGATGAAGTCGATGAACTTGACGAAACAGAGCGTGGGACTGGCGGATTTGGTTCCACTGGGAGTAAGTAATAATGCCGAAATTTGATTATACAAATATGCCATATGAACCAAAACAAAGTACAGGCGAACGTGTTCCGACAAATGCATTCTACAATCCAAACCCAGACTATAAAGAAAGTGAAGATATTTATACTGGATATCACACATATAGTTATAGCGGAGTGACGTATTGGGAACACGACGATGAAGATGACACCAAAGAAACAATAGAAGAAAATATTAAAAAGGATGTGGAAGAATAATGGGAACAAGAAGTACGATTACATTTTGCGAAAGAATTGACGACAAGATTATTCCATACGTTAATATCTATCAGCAATATGATGGATATCTTGAGGGCGTTGGTAAAGAACTATGTGAATGGTTGAAAAATAAAATTATTGTGAATGGCTTTTCTTCAGACGATAGAAGAGATATTGCCAATGGCGTTGGTTGTTTAGTTGCACAGTTTATTAGCGATAAGAAAGACGGTGTTGGGAATTTTTACATATATCCAATTGGGGAGGGCAAGAATTATTGTGACTACAATTACACAGTCATAATTGATGGAATATATAGTTATAGTGCAAAAAGACTAAAATATATAACAACTATAGAAGTCGATTCTTGGGGAGGAAAACCGTTCTTTAAAGGTACTATTCAAGAACTTCTAGATTATATTGAAAAACAAAAAGAGGAAGATATATGACAGAAAAACAAGCAGTAGAGGTCATGGAGAGAGCGAGAGATAGCGGTTCTCCTCTCCCCAATATTGTTGAATACTCTGAGGCGCTCAGAAAAACTTATGAAGTTTTAGGAAGTAATTATACAGAGGAGCAATTACATAATTGGATTCTTTGCGGTAAATATCCATTCCTTATCCTTAAATACTGGAATCGTGACACAATGCAATATGAAGTTGATGATGATTACGATTACAAACTCACGGAACTCGACATGATGGAAGATGGCTGGAAGATTGCGTTTGGCGAATTGATGAGTCAAGAATTAAACGAAGAACTTAATAAATTTGATTATGCTGATAAATTTCATTTCGCCGACATTAAAGAAAAATGGGGACGCTTGGAGATAGCACATAATGGAGTTCCAATTGGGTGTGACGTTGAAAAAATATTAGACAAATATTCCTATCTTTCAGAGAACATTTGCCATAGATGCGGTAAGCCAGATGTACCAATGACGGGTTATGGTTATTATATTCCATGTTGTAAGAAATGTTTCATAACTCCGCCAAGTTACTGGCGTGATGAAGGAGACCAAGAAAAGATTAATAAATGGATTAAAGAACGTGATGAGCATTGGGAAGAGTGCAACAAAGAAAACAATAAAATGCGAGACTCGTACACAGTTATAAGTTGGTCTAAAGAAAATGGAGAGCAAAAGACAACTTATGACATCTCAAGAACCGCCAATAAAATAAGAGCGAAATGGAGAGCAGAACATGCCGAATAATCTACTTTATAGGTCAGATATATACAACGCAATTTACAAAGTCCTCATGAACTACTTAGGCAACGAAGACATTCCTAATGGTCTTGTCCATGACATTTTAAAGGCAGTCAATGAAACCCCGTCAACGTTTTGGAATCCATGCACTGACGAAGAAAATGTTCCGCCAAAAGGAGAAGAAGTACTTGTAAGTATTGAACTTCCAAATGGGCATAAAGAAATCGCATTTGGCGAACACTGGGGTGAAAACAGAAACGGCGATCTTGCCTACTGGGGCGGACAAAACGAAACCGTGAAAGCGTGGGCAAAAATCCCTGACTTTTATGAGGGAGAGAAATGACAGTACCAACCATTTTAGTTACCATAGGTCTTGCAAATCTAATTTATGATTTAACAGGGTTTATTATTAAATGCTTCAACAGGACTAAGAGGGAAAATGATATAGAGAAGATAGATATGTGTAACAGGTCATATGTTCAGGCATTGCGTGAAATGGATGATTATGCAACATATATCACACATAAACATGATGACCAAATTGTATATAAAGTAGATGGCGATTTTAATGGCGATATAAAAGGTGACAACGTCACTGTTATTTTAATGGGTGATGGCGACATCAACGGCAATATCGAATCCCAAGATGGTAATGTTGTTCTGATTAAAGGCAATATTAATGGCAATGTAAAAGCCAATAAAGTAGTATGTCCAACGGAGTCGGCTACTAAAGCTAAATGTTCAGATTGTGTGTTTGCGAAAAATAAACATTATATTTCAGCAAGTGGTATTTTCTCAGAGGGTTATTATGACTGCTCAAAGTTTAATAAAACAGTCAATGAGGATTGTAGCGCCTGTCTAGAGTTTAAATCAAAATCCAAAAATAAAGATGTTGAATCTCCAAAATTACAAGTGGAAACTTTATGGTCTTGCGATATCCCACAAGGATTCCACAATGGTACATCGCCGCAAAAACGAACGGATCATTATACATCTATCGGCAACCACGTAAGTATATATGGCTCGTCTCCAGTAACGCATATAACATGCCCTCACTGTAAAAAACATTTTGCCACACAGCTTAGAGTTCGAACGTCAGTTGTTGATGGTGACGTGGTAGAGACGAGCGTTGAGGAGATGAGACATGATTATTAAAGAAGTAAAATTGGCATGTAGTAAATAAGGAGAATATATGAACGAAACAATGAAGATAGTAGTACAATGCATTTTGCTGATCCCGGCAGTAGCAACAATTGGTGCATTTTGGTTTGAAATGTTCGCCGTTATCTTTAACAGAACATTTGTAACGAAACCCACGGATAGTGAAATTGAGGAGAAAACGAAGTGAACGATAATGAATATGCACGGGACGGTTTTGATGAATTCGGTGATGACGAGTACTATGACTAGGAGACAAAACAATGATTGATACAAAGAAAAACATTGAAGAATTTGAGAATCTTTACAACGAATACATTCTCCCTCGTGATGGTGGCGACAAACTGCTTGAGTTTATCCGTAAGTCGGACTTCTATACCGCCCCTGCCTCTACAAAATATCATCTGAGCGAAGAGGGTGGACTGCTTCAGCACAGTCTTAATGTTTTCCACTGCCTTATGAACAAAGCCAGTAACCCGACTTGGGCGAATGTCATTACGCCCGATAAGTATAAGACGGTTGCATGTGTCGCACTTCTCCATGATTTGTGCAAGACATATTTTTATGATAAGGAACTGAAAAATACGAAGACATATGATCCTGACATTGTTGCGTCATTTGGCGGTCATGGCGTTAAGCATGATGCCAAAGGTGATTACGTGTGGACAATGACAGAATCTTATACATATAACAACAGATTCCCACTGGGTCATGGCGCAAAATCAGTATTCTTCATTCAGCAATTCATTAAATTGTCTATGGAAGAGATCGCCTGTATCTATTGGCATATGGGCGCATATTGCGACAGCAATCAGTGGAACGAGTTGGGTGATGCATATGAAAAGTATCCTCTTGCGCTTGCACTCCATGAAGCCGATATGGAAGCGACGCATTTGTTAGAGGTGGGTTAATGTCTTTTATCCACAAGATACTTTCATTGTTTACCAGTAAAGAAAAAGAAGAACTCACTGTCTGTTGTCTTGGATGCAAACATTTGTTTTACTGATGCGACGGCAGTGCCGAGTGTGATTTAGAAAAAGAAGATATATGTATTCCGAATGGATTTTATCTAAGAGAGGAGTGGCAGAATGGGTATTGAAAATAAGTTGAAAAACGCAAAGACGTCAAGTTGGCTGACGGATGGGCTATCGGACTGGGAATTGCAGACCATTAAATGTAAAGCTGCAATATATCTCTTTTTGGTGCGGATCTACATTGGCTTCAGAGACTTCGTAAAGGGGATTAATTATGATTCATAGAAACCGTGGTAATAGACGTTGGGTTGATAAACGCAAGAGAAGAAGTAAATACAATCTTTGTCAGAGAATTTGGGGCGACGCCACAACATTTCTTGGCGGTATTCTTGGTAAGTATGACAAAGGCAAACTGCATTCCACTTGCTATGGCAATAAAACAAATAAGCGTGTAGCTTCAAACGATTACACCAAATCTCATAGACTTGGTGACAATTATCGTTGTTCCGATAAAAGGAGAGTTGAGTGTTGCAATGACAAGCTTGAATATTATTCAAGTGGCGAACAAGAATACGATGAATTGTTTGATCTGATTCTTGAAAATGATTTCTATGGCAATGGACTATTGGAGATAGATAGTGAAACTTAACGGAAGATTTGATACTATACTTGGTTCAACATATTGGGAAAACAGCAAAATTGTTTCAAGACATGCAAATGAATTGCCGCCAGAGTATGAACTGAAACTCTCAGAACAAGCAAGACAGGCACTCAAAGATATTGATGAACTTGCTGATTTAATTATCTTTCATGCAAAAGTTAGAGAGAATGCAGAAATAATGTCTGAGACATGGGAGATGTAAACAATGAGTGCTAAAAGCGCAATGTATGAAAGATTTAAAAATAGAGAAGGAGTTAAAATTGTTAAAGTTCCTAAATCTATGCGACCTACCCAAGAATCTCTTGAGGAATTAGGTAAGAAAATTGCTTGGGGTATTAGACAACATTCCACTCCGTCAAGAATGATTGAAGAATATTGGAGAAATAGATGACATACGAAGAGAAAAGAGAATTGAGATTACAGATCAGTCAATTACTTGCCGACGCAGGGCTTAATCAAAAAGCCATTAAAGATATGGTTGAAACTGAAATTAAGAACAAGGTTGACCGTGCTATTGAACAGTGCATTAAAAGACTTGATGCTGAGTGTTCTAGTGGTAATTATTTGAAAGATCTGATGGTTAAATATACTGGTTCGTATTTTACAACAAGAAGAATAGAAGAAGCCGTTAAAGAAGAACTAAAAAACAAAGTCATCCAAGTTGTTTTAAAGGACTGTGAAAGTAATGACGAATAAGTGCATTAAAGATTTGGCAATAGTGGGAGATACGGCGCATATAAAAATTGCCGAAATTGGTACAGATAAGATTATTACAGAATTTGATTCTCCTATGTGGAGTCTTAGAGTTAATGACGCCACTGAAGAGATAAAAATCAATCCCGATAGGAGTATAGATGAAATATCCAAATCTAGAACTAATTGAAAAAACCTTTAAAGAAAAAGTTAAAGAAAAGTATCCAAGTGTGTTCGATGCCAATAATCAATGGCATAAATGCACTGCCGATATGTTTATACAGACTTGGTATAATACAGCAACTGGTTTTGATTTAGAACCAGTGTGTTCTGGGCAAGCATTTACAGACGAATACACAACAGTGATGAGACTACAATGGTTAGAGCGGTCAAATATAGATAATAAATTACATACAAAGTCCTTATATGGAGTATTCTTTGGCAATAAACTTGCATACATTCTCAGAAACGAAAATCAAAAGTTTGAATTCGACCTTAGAGACAGATGTATGAATTCTCAGAAGAATGCGAGGTTGTATGTTGATGATGAATTTAGAGAATACAGAGAATTATCCTTTTGACGAATATATTTGTGGAGTGACAGGACTAACATGCTGTGGGTGTTCTTTGTTTTGCGAACACCGAAGAAAGGAATTAGTAAAAAATGATTAAATGGATATTCTCGCATATTATAGAATGTTACTACAACGAATTAGAATGCGTATACGGCGCTCCAATTAAACACTATAGAATACACTTGAGGTGATCGAATGAAACTTGCTGACAAGAAAATTGATCGTTTTATTCTTGATGTAACGTCCGAAACAAAACAACGCCTTGCGGAGTTGGAAGAATCTGTCATTAATGACACGAAGAAATTAAACAATGGAGAATATGCAGAAAATTTCGGATTATCGGAAATGACGGAGCAAGCAGAGGTGACATGATGACGGAGATTATACTCGGTTGTGTAATCGGTATCATGTTCGTTGGGAGTTGGGTATTTTTGTTAAATTCGTTAAGCGAGTAAGGAGATAGCAGAATGAAATTGATTGATAAAATAAAAGCAATCAGAGGACGATATGGATACCCAATACACCTAACCAAAGAGGTTTTAAATTATTACGATGGAGATATAGACAAAGCCACTGAAAAACTAAATGAAATATATGGCGCAATTGGCGACCATCCAGACGTTGTAGTTAAAAGAAATATTGAGAATTTTATGAATGAAGTACACTCTAAAAATCTAATGTGTAAAGATGACAATGCGAGAAATGCGTTTTTCGTTCATTCTAACGAATTAACCTCCGAATCGAAATGTAAGTGTTGCGGTTACACGGTCAAGATGCGTAGCGTTGACGGCTCGCCATTGAAAGACTTTCAGTCTCCACTAAAGTGTCCGTATTGCGGATATGAAATGGAAGAGGTTGCTTGTGGCGAAAACGATGTAGTGATTTATCATTTTGAGAAAGAGTTTAGGAAGGAGATGGAAAAATGGTAGATTGGACTAAGACAGATTTTTGGAAATTTACCTCAGAGCATCAAGATGTAACCATTGATGTATGGGGTGGATGGATTGGCAAGAATGACGGTTTTGAGCCGTGGGGGTGGATAGTGGAGTATGAATCGTTGATCTACTATTTTGATCTTGAAGGAAAACTTGTCAAATCTAAGGCGATGTAAGTGTTTTAAAACAAACCACTGCATCATGCCGTATACTGTCGGGCGGTGTATTAGGTGACTTACGGTGGATGGGTTCAAATCCCATACTGTCCACAGTGCTGACTTGATGCGGTAAACCGTTTGTACTCTAAAGCAAACGTTAAATATATATTAATACACACTGATGCGTATTAAGAGGTAGGCGAATGAAGAGGATCACATACAGACAAGCAGATTACCGTGCAAGATTTACAAAAGAGGGAAATCAGATGTACTGTTCGACTCAAGCAACAACGGACACCATAGCCAAGTATGAAGAACTGCTTGAACAATTAGGGTATGTATTTGACGACAATTCCGCAGAAGTAAATGAGAGTAAGGAAATCTACAGTATGAGGCAACAGAAGAATGACAATGACAGATGCGCTACTATTAATTATCAGTATTGAATTGATATGGATAGGATATGCAGTAAAGCAGAGGTGACAGGATGAACGAGGAAGTAAAAACAAATGAAGAATTGAAGCCTTGTCCGTTTTGCGGTGGAAAGGCAGAACAGAAAGAAACGTACAAATACATTGGACTTGGTAAGTCGATACCTCAGTATTTTGTCAAGTGCGGCAATGGCGATTGTGGTTTATATGTTGCTACATGCAATATGGATACCAAAGAAGAAGCCGTTGAGATATGGAACAGAAGAGCCACTTAAATATGCAATTGTACGTTAAAGCAATTAAATCAAGAGGTATAAAATGGCATCATTTTTAACAATCATAGGACTTATCGCAAGTGGATTAGGAATTGCCTGCTTATGCCAAATTGCAATAATCATATTTGATTAACTTCACTAAAAACAGAGGTGATAGGATGACGAATTTCGAACGCTATAAAAAAACGCTTCAGCAAGAGCAATTTATCAAAGGGATGATTCTTAACTGTAAAGGATGCCCTGTACAAAACTGTGGATTTGTTGGTAGAACTTCTCAAAGCATAACATGCGAAAGCGTCCTGAAAGAATGGTGCGACACAGAAGAGGTGACAGAATGAAAGACCAACCAATATCATATGAAGACTGTGCCAATGCTTTGCTCATGATGTGGATGGAAAACATCCTAACAGACAGCGAATACAACAAGATCATGGACAAGTTGAATGCAGAAAAGGATAAATTTGATATCAATTAATGGGGATGATGAAAAAATGACAGTATACAAAATGAACGAAAATGGTAATCATGATTCAGAGATAATAGAAAAAATTAGAGATATTGTAAATGGCACAATAGACCATCTTGACAGAGATGATGCGCTTGATATGTTGTATGAGATTAAGAGATTGTTAAAATGACAGATAATGGTATGTTTGAACCACAAAATAATATTGAAGCAAATATTAAGTATGAAAAGGCTACAATTGACTGGGCAATAAAAGAAATCTATATGAAAGGTTTCAATCAGAGTATGGAAAATCTCGACAGGACAAAACTAAAACTTGGGAAAATGAGACGGTTTTTAAATAATGATCTTCATCCGCTCGTCAGTCCCGATAATTACTGGGCGTATTCTGATTTGATTGATATGGTTGATGAATTAGAAGTATTGTTATTCCCCAATAAAAGCAATGACGTAGAAAAATAACCCAATACCCAATCTCTCCTTTCTTATATTAATGAGGTAAAAATATGAAAAAAATAATCAATGCCGTTTCAGTTGTAAACAACTATACTACCAATGCACTCAAAAAAAAGATTAGATGTATACGCTGAATATGGCTATAAATTAGTTTCAACAGAAATGGCAAGCAATGAATATGATGCAACCTCAATGTATTTATTCTTTGTTAAAGAAGTTGACGAGTAATCAAGGTAATCATGGTATAATCGTATAAACCCTTTATTTTCGGGATTTACTGGCATCGCACACGAGTTCGATTCTCGTTGCCAGCTTTCAAAGTAATCAAGAGAACCTTTTGTTTATCATATACGGTTAAACTTTTCTCGTGACCATTCCGTGTAGGTAATCAAAAAGGTAATCAAAGAATTAGGCAGTTCTGAAATCGGCTATAGAGTCGATGATGGCTGCCTTATTTTTTATGCTTTTTCTGTTTCTGTGATAATTTTTCTCAGATACTGCAATATCAGAATGCCCCATCTGATCCTTGACCGTCCTTTTGTCCACGCCATTGTCCAGTAAAATTGTATCGTAAGTAGCCCTTATCTTGTGTGGAGATTTTTTATACACGCCCGTCTTGTTGCATATAGAATAGATTCTTTTTCTGACTAGAAGTGTAGTTAATCTTTTGCCATGCTCTTCAAACACATATTCATGTCCATTAGACATATCATACAAATCTCTCAACAGCCAAGAATAGGAAGATGGGATAACAATTTCCCTAATTCCAGCGGTTGTTTTTGGGTATTCTTTAATGGCATAAATGGTGTCGTCCCCCTCTTTAAATCTAGTCTCAGTTCTGCGTATTTTGACCGCATTGGCGTTTAAATCAATGTCTTGAGGCTTTATACCAACCAGTTCACCAACACGCATTCCAGAGACAAATAAGAGGGTTATACCATCATTTCTAATATCTCTGTTGCCTATAAGATAGGAGAGCATTTTCTGTGTCTCATCCTCATCAAAAACTTCCTCATAGTCTTCCTTGATTTTCTTGGAGAATACAGTGTCAGATAAATCGAGTTCAGCCAACATCAGTTCCGGGGAATATGTAATCATCCCCTGTCGTTTTGCCCACTTCAACATTCCACGTACAACACTTTTCAGACTTGCAAAAGCCTTTGAAGAAAGATTGTGTTCGAACACTTGAACCTCTAAAAAGTCAATCCACTCATTTTCTTTTACACTTGCGACTCGTCGTTTACCAAATTCTTTAAAGTGCCTGTCATAGACTTGACGCAGCCTAGTGTGTGATGACTTGGCAATCCTACCGATATCTCTGCGATGATCATTCCACTCAGTAAACAATTCATCAATAGTCGGGTTTGACATAACACTTTCTTGATATTGGATTACAACATCTTCAATATCTTTTCTCGTGCTTTTCTTTTTTAAGATCCGTCCTTTCTCTTCATCGGGCAAGTATGTGTACCACTTTCCATTACTGCCCATCCATATCTTGTATGGGTGACTGTTTAATAGTTCCTGTCTTTTCTTCATTTCTAAAATTGATTGGATATTGGGTATGTCAATTATCCCACTATCAATCAAATATTTCAAATCCATATCCATTTATTCCATCCTTTAATACGTAAAAAATGGGAGCAGACAAATCGTCCACTCCCATAACTATATTTCTTTATTCAGTTTTTATGAAGCATACTGGCGGTATGAAGCCTCAACCGCACTCGTATGAACGTTAACATAATCCCTCGTAGTAGAGATGTTAGAATGCCCAAGAAGTTTTTGGATCTCTTGAATAGGCATACCTTTTCTTGCAAGGTCTGAAGCCAATGTCCTACGAAATCTATGAGGATGAATAAGAAAACCGCACTTAGCGCTCAGTTTCCGTGTCGTTACTCTAAGTCCGCCCGGAGTATAATTGGTATTATATTTGCTCGTAAATAAATATTCGGATCTGTGTTTTTCATTTTTCAGATACTGAATTAAATATTTTCTAGCAACTGGAGTAATAAAGGTTGTCCTGTCTTTGCTTCCCTTACCGCCCCTTACTTTAACAATCATACTTTTAAAATCAACGTCCTCAAGCCTAACGTTACTTATTTCTTCTATTCGCATACCAGAAGCATACATGAATTCGATTAACGCTCTCTCATAGTCATCCTCGCAATTTGACCTTATAGTGTCAATCTCATCACTTGTGAATTCTTGCTTTTCCTCGTATGGAACTTTAATTGGCTTAATCGGCTCACATGGATTTTTGTCAATAAATCCATTACTGTGTAACCATGAAAAGAATGCACAAATATTACTTCTCTGATTTTTAATTGTTACGCTTTTTACGCCAGACAATTTTAACGACGCAAGCCACACCATGATATCCCTAGATGTTACCATGTCATATTTCTTACCGCCAAGAAAATCAAACATTTTCATTGCCGTTCGTTTATACTGGTATGCAGTACTTTTCGTTCTTCCCTCTACAATAAGACAAGCTAAATAGGATTTAATAATTTGCTCATTGTCGTTGTAACATGGAACAATTTCTGTCGTACTTTTAGTCAAATCGTAACCATTAAGTTCGTAGACCATAACCTCGATGATATCCCTTGCTGTGTCAGGCTCCACCATTGTCACAAGCCTTGTTTTCATCGCACAAATAAACTGATCAACACTGTCACACAAAAAAATATACCCCCTCTTGACAAAACTAGGTGGGTATGGTAATATACACCATACCTACTAAGGTGGAGAGCCATGTTTGTGATTGCGAGTCCGTCATGGCTCTCTTTTGTTGTTACATATATTTTTATTATATGACAAATGTTGAGCAATTTGCAAGCACTAATTAATGTTTATTAATAAACTATTAATCGTGTATTTTGTGGATGTTACTTAAATAATGCTTTAACTCATTTGCATGAGTCTTAATATCAGCTCGTCAATCAGTCGCTTTATGAGTTCTGCGATTTCTGATGCAGTCATTAAAGCAATCTGCTCATCACTCATCTGCGTCAAGGAGAGCCTGCACCTGTGCTCTCCACCTCATTGGCACATCCTCGATAGTCAGCTCTCCTGCTTTAATTTTTCTATAGTAGACTTT
>Ga0256407_10005200_pt1 | contig 21066 bp, 4 predicted proteins | sample RumenRJG_04DNA_FD_193489 | JGI IMG/M metagenome (GOLD analysis project Ga0256407, IMG submission 193489) | Bovine rumen microbial communities from Lethbridge, Alberta, Canada - RJG_04 | ecosystem: Host-associated > Mammals > Digestive system > Stomach > Rumen | place: Canada: Alberta | collected... | reverse complement strand
AAATCACTTCAAAACAAAAAAGGCAAAAACAACTTAATACAAAACTCCCGTATAAAATCAATAAAAAAATCCAAAAAATTATCAATAAAAAAAAAATTAAACCCCTTCTCTTCCCAAAAAAAAAAAGAAAAAGAAAATACAACAGAACAAAAAGTATATGAATGTCACCATCCTTCATGTGGTAAAGTATTTCTAGATAGAAATTCCTATAGAAAACATATAATAACCCATGGAGAAAAACAATATGTTTGTCAAGCTGAAGGTTGTGGAAAGAGATTTTTAGATAATTCTAAATTAAAAAGACATATGTTAGTTCATACAGGAGAAAAACCTTATAAATGTGAATTATGTGGTAAGAGATTTTCTTTAGATTTTAATTTGAGAACTCATTTAAGAATTCATACTGGAGAAAAACCTTATGTTTGCTCTTTTCCTGGTTGCTTTAAGAGATTTAGCCAAAGTTCAAATTTAAGTGCTCATGAAAAAACTCATTTTTTACCTAATAATAATAGTAATGAAAAAGAAAAAAAAGAAAGAGAACATAAAGTTAAAGATTATAATAATGATGGAAAAAAAAAATTTTTTAAAGTTGTTCATCCTCATAATTATTATAATAAAGAAGAAAAAAAAATTAATCGACCTGTTGTTATTTTAGATCAAATGAAATATGAGGAAGAAAAAAAAATGGAAGAAAAAAAAAAAGAAGAAGAAGAAAAAGAAAGAAGAGAAAAAGAAGAAAAGGAAATTAGAGAAAGAAAAGAAAGAGAAGAAAAAGAATTAAGAGAAAAAATGGAAAAAGAAGAAAAAGAAAGAATGGAAAAAATTGAGAAAGAAAGAAATCAACAAAGGGAAAAATTAAAAATGTTAGAACAACAACAATTAATGGAAACTCCTAGTAAAAATAATGATAATTGGGATAATGATGAAAAAATGGAAGTTGAAAGTAATATTATTGATATTAATTATGTTGATAATGATGATTCTTTTGATTTTTCTATTCCTTATTATCTTACTAAAGAATATGTTAATAAAGAAATTATTCCTAAAATTAAAAATTTTAATTAAATTATAAGGATAATTTTTTTTATTGTAAAAACAAAAAAAAAATTAAATTTTATTAAATATATTTTATAATTATTCAATAAATTTTTTTGGAATATAAGACATTAATGTTATGATACAAGAAGTTTCATTGGACCTAAAAAATAAAAGTTTGCAAGATAATTTAGCTACTCCAAATTATATTATAATTTAATGAAAATATAATAAAATTTATGAAACTTTTGAATCATTTGAATATTGTATATTTTAATTGAAATATTTAAGGGAGATTTAAATTTCTTTTCTTTAATTAATCAAAGTTAAAATTATAAAATTGAGATTTTGCTTTTGGAATTATTTTTTATTTATTTAAAAAATGTATTTTTGAAAATGAAATTGATGATAATGATGACTCACAAACTGAAAGAGTTAAATATTTTATTCAAAAATTAAATAATACTCAAATACATATAGAAGAGAAAAACAAAGAACAAAAAAAAGTGTATGAAAAATTAAAAAAATGTTTAGTTAAAAATGTTGAGAAGAGAAGTCAATTAATGATGTAATTTATATTTTAAAATCAAAATGATTATTTTTAATTTATATCTAAAAATAAAAATATAAAAATATTATATTGCATTGTAATTTTTAATATAAATGATAATTTTAAATATCAATATTTATACAATAAAATTTGAGTGAATTATTATTTAATTGAATATATGGAATATTTAATATATTATTTTAATATTTTTCATATTATTATATAAATAATAAATAAAATGAAAATTCTCTTTATATATATATAAATAGTAATTATATTAATCTAAATATGAATTAAATTCTTATAATAGTTAAATTTATTTTTTTTGAAATTTTTATGAAGAAAATAGAAAATTTAATAGTTTATATTACGAGAAGGAAATACCAAATACAATTAAAAATTATTTTTTTTTGAAATTTGAAATTAAATTGAATACAATTTAATTTCAATTAATAAAATCTTAACATAAAAAATTTAATTTCAACTATTTACATAAATATATTATTGATATATTTTTTGGAAATAAATATTTTATTTTTACATTAATTTTAAAATTAATATATGGAATCACCTTTTTCATTAGTATTAGAAAAATTAATAAAATCAGCTTTACAAGATTATATAAAAAAAGATGAATTAATTTTAGATTCATTTAGTTTTTTAGATTCTAATTTAAAACTAAAGAATGTAGAATTAAAAAACCAAAAAAAAGAATTTAATAATATTACAATTGAGCTTTTAAATGGAATAATATATGATATTAATATTGAAGGTTCTTTTTTACAAAATAAAGTTATTATTGAATTTTCAAATATTTCTATTTGTTTATATATTCCTTCTATAGAAAATAAGTTATATTCATATCCTAAATATAATATTTTAAAAGATGATCCCTCAATTAAATATTGTTTTCAAAAAAATGCTATAAATACATTGTTTGATATTATTTCATCAATATCATTTGTTAGATGTAAAATATCAAATTTATTTATAAATGTATTTATTTATATTGAAGGAATTTTAGTAAATTGCTTTTTTAATATTGAAAGTATTTCATGGAAAACTGAATATAAAGAAAATGATGATATATGTACATCTCATTTGGAAATAAAAGGTATTACTTTTTCAATTAATTTTTCAGAAATAACTTTAACTAATCCAATTAATGAAGTGATAAATAGAAAAGGAAATATAAATAACGAATGTCAAATTATTAAAAAAATGGATTTAAATACTACAATTATTTTAAATAAATATAGATTTGAAAGAAATGAATATAAAGATAAAATTGATTTAGATTTATTTAATAATTTTTCTGAATTCAATCAAAATAATAAATTTATAATAAATATTCAAAATGCATATTTTAATGTTTCCAATCTTTTTATTAAAAATATATTATCATTAATTAAAAAAATAAATAATAAAAAAAACATTAAGTTAGAATTACTTAAAAGTGCCAAAACAAAATTTAATAGAATAATAAGAAATAAATTCCATAATAAAAATTTATTTAAAAATAAAGGATATAAATTTAAAACTCCCAATAATAATCTAACAGTAAAAACATACATTAAAATATTTCAATATTTAACATATATTTCATTAATAATGAAACAAAAAAAAATAATTGATTTTGATTTAAATTATTATACATATGAAAAATTAATAACAGAATATCGAATTAATAAATTTAAAAATGATCATGTAATTTTAGATTATTTAATTGAACAACATATTAAAAATTATGTAAATTCTCCACCAATTTCAGGTCAGTCATCTATTTTTCTTGATATGGATAATTTTAAAAATTTAAAACATCCAACAGAAAATAAAACATTAAAAGCTTTTATGTTATTTATTTTAGAAAAATTTATAATATGCAAAAAATGTTTAAATAATTATGCTTCTTATGATGATTTTTATTTTTTCCAAATTAATTTTGATACATTTACTTTAGATTTAACTAGAAAAATTGAATTTGATATAAATATATATGATGATGATGAATTAGAGTTTGATGAAGATGATGATGATTTTTATATTAGTAATATTGAAAATTCAGTTAGAAGTATAAGAGAAAATGTTTTTAGAGAAGATAATAAAATTAATGAAGAAAGTGATATTTTTGATTCAACTAATATTTTATTACAATTAAAAATAACCAATTTTAATACATTTTTTTATACAAATTGGAAAGAACATTTTCTGATTACTACACGTTTTTTATCATTAAAAATTTATAATTATTCATATATTGATATTAGTAAAAATATTAATGATATTGAAAAAAACATTAATTATAATCCAAAAAAAAAAAATGAAAAAAATTTTAAAGATAATGAAATACTTTTAAATTATAGTAAAAATTTAAATAGTGAAAAAAAGATTGATGGTGAATCTACATTTGATAATTCAAAAAACAAAAAAAATCATTTATATATAATCCCACTTCTAAAAATAGAATATAATTCAGAAATTTCATTGTATATCATAAATAAAAAAATGCAAAAATTAGAAGTAAATATAGATGATATTACTTTAATAATAGAATGTTTTGGTATATTTTTTACTTATTTATTTATTATAAATATAATTAGAGCTTTAAAAAAATATAATCCTCGTTTATTGTTTAGAAATGAAAAAAATAAAAAAGAAACAAAATTTGATTCATCAAATCATCACATAATTCCTTTTGAAATACTTTCAATTAATATTAATACAATAATAATTAATTTTTCAACAACAAATCATACTGAAAATTCTTTGACACATAAATCAATTGTATTTCAGCTAAATACTTTATTTTTTAATGTAAATAATACTTCAATTAATTTTAAAAATCAAGAAGTTTTAATTGGATGTGTTAATAATTACTCTTTTTATGATTATTATTTTTATAGAAATTATTTAAAATTTGAAACAACAATTTTTAATATGTTTGATATGGACCAAGAAATTAATTTTGAAGATTTTAAAAAAAATAAAGCACAAATATTTTTAAAGTCAATAATTATTGAAATAACAAAAAAGGATATTGATAATTTATATACATTTCATGCTTCTTTTATTTCTCTTTATAAATTAATGCCAAAATTTGAAGATGAAAAAATAGAATTAGATAGTTCTATTATGAAAAGAAATCCTTTTCAAAATAAAAGTTCTTATAAAGAAAGAAAAATAAGTCATCAATTCGATAATTCAAATTTCTTTTTTAAAAATATTTTAATTAAAATGGAAGATATTATTAGATTTTGTCTATTTAAAATTGATAAAATTATAGTATATATAAGGTTAGAAAAATTAAAATCAGAAGACCGAATTCAAAACAATCCTGATAAAATAGAATTTAAACATATAATTACAATAATAAATAAAATTGATTTTGGAATTGTCAAATTAAAATATGGATTTTCATTATTTCTATTATTTAATTCAATTCATATTTTTCATCAAAATAAATTTTTATTAAAATTACTTGAATCAAGAATACTTGAAAAAAATGAAAAAAATAAAAGTAAAGAAAAAAAAAATGAAAAATATAAAGAATATGAGAATGAAAAAGAAAATGATTCAAATAATAATAGTAAAAAAGAAAAACCATTAAATTTAGAAAGAGAAAATAATCAAGAAAAAATTAAAAATTTTATTAAAAATTTTACAAATGAAGAAGTAAATTGTTCAATTTGTTTTGTGAAAAAAAAAAATGATTTAAATGTATATATTATTTTACCTACAATAAAAGTTTATTTCGATTATTTATTATATAAGACTTTTCTTTATTTTTTAAATTTTGAAGAAAATAAATATATAAATTATTTAAATTTATGTGTAATTGATCAATTAGCAAGAATAATGGGATTATATAGAAAAAAATATAATATTACAGACAATGGAGATATTGAAACAAATGAAAAAATTCTTCCATTAACAATTAATTGTGAAATTAAATCTATTGAATTACATTGTCTTGAGAAAAGAAAAATTTTTATTAAATTAATTTTAAATAATTTAAATTTTTCTTTTAAGAAAGGTTTTATTGTATTTTCATCAGAAATTAAAAGTTTATCTGATGAAAGAGAAATAAGCCATAAGAAAAAAATAATCCTTCAAAAAAAAACAGGTTCTCAAGAATTATGTTTTACTATTAATATTGATTTAACTAAAAGAATGATTTCTTTAATTTTTGAAAAAGCAAGAGTAGTTTTTTTAATGAGAATAATAAATGATTTAACAGAATATTTTTGGAGAATATTATTTAAAGATATTATTTATAAAACAGATTATGATAAATTATATAATTTAAATATTGAAGAAGTATTTGAAAATGCAACAAAAAGAATAATTGAAGATAAAGATAAATTAAATAATATAAATCATAAATCAACAGGAAGAAAATATAATTCATTTTATAAAAATAGTATTTTTAATTTTGATAAAAGAAGAAGTTCAAAAATTTTTCATTTAAGTTCTTCAAATATAATTAATTATCATTCTTCTAATAATAATAATAATAGTAGTTCTGATAGTCATCCTTCAAAATTTGAGAGAAGTTCAAAAAAACATTTTACTATTATAGAAACAAGTTTTATTTCAGATAAATTAAAACATAAAGAAAAAAAACCTTTCATTATTGATATTTTAGTTAAAGATAGTGAAGTAGCTTTATGTATGAATAGTTTAAAAGAAGAAGAATTAATTGTTACTGTTGCTGAATTTGAATTTAATTCTAATCCTACTGAAGAACAGAAAAGAATTGCACTTGATTATTTTAATAGATTTAAAAATAATGTTTATGTTTCTAGTGATGATAAAACTTTTAATATTGATAAAATTAATTTTTATATTAATTTAAAAGATATTAAAATTAAAAAAGCAGTTGATAAAAATTTAACTAATAATTTAGTAAAATATATTGATATTGTTAATTTTAATTCAAAAAAAGAAAATAAAAAAAAAAATGATAATAATCAAATTCAATTTTTTTCTGAGGATAATTTAAGTTCTAAAATAGGAAATATTATAGTATTATTAGAAAATAAAGAATATGAAGATATTTTATCAACAATGAAAATACTTTGTTTTATTCCAACAATAAGAATAAAATTATATACTGATATTTATGAAGAATTGATGAGATTAATATTTGAAAATTTTGGAGAACAAAATACAATTATTTCAGAATGTTCTAGAAGATTTAATAAATATTTTAATTCAATTGATTATTCTAAATTTGCAAATAATTTTCAAATTAAACAATTTTTAATTGGACAAGATATTATTTTATTAAATGATGAATGTGATATTTCTTTATATAATTATCCTTCTAAATGTTCTTTTCATAGAGGAGATAGAAAATCTCCCAAACAACATAATATTGATATGGTTTGTCCTTTTGGGAAAAATTTTCCTAATTTAGAATTGGAAAAATTATGTGAAATGAAAACTACTAATTTATATTTATTAATGAGATTTTTTAAACAAGAAAAATATTTTTATATGTCATTAAATGATATGAATATTGAATTAAATAGAAATATGGTTTCTTTTAGTCAATATCCTAGTTTAAAATTACTTTGGATTCATAAAGATTTACTAAAAAAAAATTGTTTTAATTTAGAATTAACTTTAGGAAAAAATATACCAACAAAATATGATGTTCAATTTAACAATATGAGATTTTTATGTTTTCCATTACCAATTATTGCTTTATGGAGATTTTTTACAAAATATTTTTTTTATTACACCAATAAAAATATTAAAAATATTCTTCATGAACAAAGTTTTAAATGTAGGAAAAATACAATAATAACTTTAAATGATAGTACAATGTTAATTAATTCACTTTTTATTGATTCAGCTCAACAACAACAATTAAATAATTATGATTTATTATTTAATTTTGATTTAGAATTAAAATTAATTCAAACAGGAAATTCAGTAACAAGTCCATTTACTTCATTTACTCAATATATTTTTAATATAAAAAATGGATTTTTAAAAGGAAAAGAAGAATATATTCAATTTTTAGATAAAGTAAAAATCGTATTTGAACAATATAGTCAAGGAAAGGAGAAATTTAAAGAGAAAGATAGAAGTTGTTATTATTTATTAAAATATGATAATGAAAATTATGATTTGAAAACATATTTAACTTTAGAAAATCCTGATAAAAATTTAAAAATGACAAATGATGTAAATGTAAAAACTGATAATCCACAAGATTATAGGAATTTTATTTCAAAATATAAATTTAAAGAGGAAGAAGAAATTGGTGAATCATCATTTGAACCTGAAAATAAAAATTCAGAAAATTATATTAAAAGACATAATACTGAAAATGAAGAAAGTAATGATTATAATAACAATAAAAATAATGATAATAAAAATAATTTATCTGATATAAATTCAAATAACAAAATTAACAATTTTTCAAATTTAAATGAAGATGATATTAACTTAAATTTACAAAATAATAATAATCCAAATCAAGATTTATCAGATAATAAAAATAATAAATATAATAATTCTTTATATCTTAGTTTAAATTTCCTTCAAATACATTATATTATGGATATTATTTCAAAATTATCTAAAAATTATAATGATAATGCAAAATATATTTTGCCAACATTATCAATTAAAACTCAATTTAATGAAATTACTTATAAAACCTCATTTGCAATATATATTCATGAAATAGATATCAGAATATGTGATAGTCAATTTAATGCACAATTATTTCAAATTATAATTACTAAATTTATGTTTTTTTATACTAATAATCCAAATAATCAAGTTTTGAAAGATGGATTAAATAAATTAATAAAAAAATATTCTGATTCTTCTACTGGATTAAAAATTAATATGGATGATGAAGATGATGAAATAAAAAAAAAAAAGATAAAAAAAAAAAAAAATCAAAACACAAAAATGAAAATGAAAAAAAAGAAAATGAAGAAATGATTTTTGATAGTGAATTAATTACCAAATTTTTATTAAGATTAAATTACCATAATTCAAATCAATCAAATAATAATAAAAATAATTTAGGAAGATTTTCAAGTGCTAAAATTTTATATAATGATAAAATTAATACAAATTCTTTTTCAGAAGAAGATATAGAATTAGAATTAAACAATAATATTGAATTTAATTTTCAAAAAAATAATAAAATTAAAAATAATGAAAAATTACTATGGGAACCAGTAATAGAACCAATGCCAGGAAAATTTACTTATTTAACAACAAAACAAAATCAATTTATTAAATTTGAAATTTTATCACTTAAACCAACTTTTAAAGGTTTAAGAAAAATATGTAGACAAAATTATTTTCATTCACTTAATATAAATATAAATGAAAGATTAATGGAAAATATAAATTCATTAATTAAAGATTATGAAAGGATAAATGAAATAATTGAGAATAAAGATAATGGAACTAGTATTGCTACAACAAAGAAAACTTTAACTGTTTTAAATTTAACAGAATATTTTATGTTTATAAAAGAAAATTCAAATTTGGAAGTTTATAAAGATAAACAAGATAATGAAGAAGAAGAAGAAGAAGAAGAAGAAAAAGAATTGGATTCTGATAATGAAATAAATACAGATAAGAAAAAGAATTTTGATTTTAAATTAAATAAATTAAAAAAAAATAAAAAGAAATATAGTGAAATAGAAGATAATAAAATAAAAACAAAATTTGAATTTTTATATACATCATCAAAGAAAATACATGATAAAGATGAATTAGAAGTTTTATTTCAAGAAAATGATTTTAATAATAATAATAAAAATAATTCTGGACAAACTTCTCCTTATTATAATTCAAGAAAAATGAATGAAATACAACAATTAAAAAATTCAAATTCTTGGAAAGTTTATAATATTGAAAGACCAAGTAAATTTTTTTATATTCAAAAATTACAAAAAGAAAAAATTGATATAAATAAAAATGATGAAAAAGAAGAATTAAAAAAAAATTTTGATAATAAAGCATCAATATTATTAAAAGGAGAACATTTTTTAGTATGTGAAATAGAAATTGATTCAAAAAGTTCTAAAAAATTAGTAACTTTTAGAAGTAATGAAGGAATAAAAAATGAATTAGATTTCCCAGTAACAATAAAATTTATTTTAAAAGATAAGGCAAAAAAATCAGATACAAAAATAATTTTATATCCAGGAAAATATTTTTTTATTCCTCCATCAGATTTAGAGAACATAAAAGAAATATTAATAAAACCATTCATGATAAAAAATAATATAATTAGATTTGGTAATAATGTTTATCCTTATTCATATTTATCATTCAATTCTCAATTAAATGAAAATGATGAAAATAAAATATATATTGCACATTGTCCAATTAAAGAAATAAGAACTTTATCTGATAAGGCAGAAAGAATTCCAGTTAATGATGATATTATTTTTGCAATTGTTAAAAAATATCAAAGTTTAGAAAATGAATTTTTATCTGATCAAATTAAAGAAAAAATTGATTTTATTAAAGCATATCAAAAATATAATTATGAACAAGGAATAAATAAAATTGGAGATGAATTTAATACTTCTAAACTTGTTAGTGATATTACTTATGTTTTAACACCAATTATGAAATTTTATAATAATTTACCTAGAAGTTTAACAATTAAAAAAGAAATTCCTTTAGATTATAATTCGAAAGAACCAGATGAAAAAAAAGTTTCTGCAAATATGGAAAAAACAATTGATGTTGAAAATTATATAAAAGAATTAAATAAAGATTTATTAATTAAAACAAGGAAAGAAGAAAAGGAAATTGTATGTATTCAAGAACAATATGTTACAACATCAGATTGTAGTTATGAGTCAATTAAATTAAATAAAAAAATTAGTTATAATTATTCATATAATTTAGAAACTATTATTGAATCTGGTGATTATATTAGTGTTTATGAACCTTATATTTTAAGTGAAAAAGGAGAAACTTATTTACATTATATTATAAATGTTACTGGAAATAGTATTAATGAATTTGAAAATGTAGATTTTATTGAAAAAAATGATAAGAATGATCTATATGAAAATAAAGGTATTGTTTTTGATTTTAAACCTTTTTTCTTTAATTCTATTATTAAAAGTTTTAAAAAATTAAATGATAATATTATGTCATTTCCAAGGATTATTAAAAATAGTTCACAAACTATTTCTTCAAAAAAAGGGAATTATTTTGTTTATTCTATAGAAGTTAATGAAAATTATGTTCTTAATTCATATTTTTATTGTCCATTTTTATTTTTAAATTGTTCTGATATGAATTTACAAATTAAACATAAAAATTATGTTAAAACTCTTTATTGTAGAAGGAAATCTTTAATTGAGAATAATCAAATTCAAAATTATAATAATGATAATAATTCAAAAGATAAAGATAAAAATGAATTGGATTTAGAAACTAATGAAATTAATAGAGTTGTAATGTTTAATCCATCTAATAATAATAATTTTACTTTTGAAATTGGAAATGTAACTTTTCCAATTTATGAGGAAAATATTGATAAAACTAATGAAGAAAATAAAAATGAAATGAATAATTATTGTAAAGTAATAAAAACAATACATTTAAATTCTCAATGGAAGAAAATTCAAATTTTAGATATTTCTAAATTAGGAGGAATTACAGTTGATTTAACTAAAAAGAGACCTATAAGAAAAAAAATATTAAAGAAAATAAATGAATTAGGAAATAAAATTGTAAATAATGAAAGTGAAAGTGATAATGATGATGTAAAAAATAATTCAGTGAATTTTGGAAATTATATAAATACAGAAAATGTAATATCAACTACTCATAAGAATAAAAAATCAAAAAATGACATCTCAAAATTTTTAAATGAAAAAGAAGAAATAGACCAAAAATTAACTTTTTCTTTGCAAATTAAACTTTTACCAAAATCAACTTTAATTTTTATTACAGCCTCAATTTATATTCTTAATCAAACTCAAAAAGATATTTATATTTATTATTTACCAATTGAAAAAAAAAATAATTATCCTATTAAATCTTATATGCTTAAAGCAATGTCAAATTCTAAATTTAATTATAAAGTTAATTATTATACTTATGTCTTATTAAGTTTTGAAGATAAATATGTTAATAATGATAGAATTAATTTTAGTGGTTTAATAGATTTTTCACATGAAGAATTAAAAAATAAAGAATTTAATATTCAATTAGGAGAGAAGAAAAAAGAACCTTTATTAGTTGTTAAAATTATTGAAATAAATGGTTTTAAATTTGTTTTATTAAACCAAAGAGAAAATGTAAATCAATATCCATATTTAATAATAAACAAATTAAATAATAAACCTATAGAATTTAAACAAAAAGAAAATACAAATGACAAAAATAATGAAATTCTAAATATATATAAAAAATTAGAAAAAAATTTTGGAATAGAAAAAAAAATAGTTACTCATCGTTTAAAAGAATACATAGAACCAAAAAACACAAATTTAAAAAACAACAACAACATAATAAGCATAAACATAAACAACAAATCAAAAGACAATACATCAAATAAAGAAAATCAAAACACAATCCCTTCAAACATGTATTATACATGGGAAGAACCATTATTATATGATCAAGAACGTAATACAAATATTTTAGAAATAAAAGTCTTTGGAGCAAAATTTGAAATTGATCCACAAGAAATTCAAAAAGATGTAACTTTTGATCAGAGAATAATATCAGATGATAAAAAAACCTATTTAGAAAATATAATAGATGATTGTGTTGCAAAAGGTAAAATTAGAATAGTAGATAAGAAAAATGAATATCAATATGAATTATATAAACATGCTTTAATACTTAAATCTACTAAAGAAGGGGAAGAACCATTAATTTTTGAGTTTCATAATCCACAATTGATTTGTGAGAGAAAGTATAATGGGAATTTTTCAATGAAATTAGGTATGAAAGAATGGGAGATGTTATGTGTTTCAATGGATGAGACTAATACTCTTGTTGATCAAATGAGTTTATATTTTAAAAAAGCAAGAGATTTTGCTTCAAATTTTGTTATTAAGAAACATGTTAAAAATAAATGTATTTACGTTGAATTGACTGAAAAAAAAGAAGAAAATAAAAATAATGATGATATTAAACAAAAAATTAAAACTCATGTTTTTTTTCATATTGAAAATATATGTCTTAGTTTTATTATGAAACATAAAGAATTTATGTATATTTGGTTTAAATCTGTTTATTTGTATTTACAAAAAACTTATGGTGGGGATAATACTATTATTTATAAACAAATTATTTTTAAAATTAAAGAATATCAAATTGATAATTATGCTAAAAAATTATATTATCCTATTGTTTTTTCACCTTTAAGTGATAAAAGATTTAGTGGAGATCCTTATTATTCTAATTTTTCTATTGTTTTAAATAATTTTCAAATGAATGCTGATTTATATCAAGTTGATTTAATTTATGTTACTATGATGCCAATTGATATGAAATTTGAAAATAAATTTTTAGAAAATTTAAATTCTTTTATTATAAAAATTAGAATAGCTTTTGATAATAAAAAAATAAATTCTTCAAAAAATTTAAAAGAATATGTTCATGAAATAGATAATTTAAAATTTATTGAATATCAAACATTAATAAAACCAGAAAGTCGAATTCATGTAAAATTATTTTGTATAGATGAAATAAAAATATATTTAAGTTTAAAATTTGATAACATAGATTTATTTTTAGAAACATCCTCATTTCTTTTTCTAAAACCATTAATAGAAGAATTAGGATTAAGAATATTAAATTTAGAATCATCAATTTTTTCATTTCCAAATTATATAAAAGTAAACATATATCAATCTACAAATGCATTTGTGAATCATGTTTTATCATTTCTTTTCCAACAATTTATAGGAGAATTAATAAAAGCATTAGGAGGAATTCATAGTATTTCTTCATTTCAATTATGGGAAAATTTAAATAATAATATATTATCATCAATGAAAAATAGGGAAAATTCTTTAGAACAATATAAATCAAAAAAAAGTTTTAAAGAAATTTATAGATCAGGATATGAAAATGCATCAACTGTTATTGGAGGATTTTTTATTTTAACTTATAAAATGATGGCAACAATTGGAAGAATTTTTGCTATGATGACTTTTGATGAGAAATACAAAAAAAAAAGAACTTATTTGATGAATAAAAGTGTTAAAAGTTTAAGTAATGGAATTTCACTTTCTTTTCAATTATTAATTTTAGCTATTATTTATATATTTGCTCAATTTTATTATGTTCCTAAAAATTATTTTAAAGAATTTCATTTTCTATTTGCTATTATTTTATCTGTTATAATAATTGGTATTGGAATTTTTTGGAAACCAATTTGTGGTTCTTTTGATTTAATTACAAAAATTTTTGAAACTTTAGGAGTTTCAATTATTGATATTTTAGCAGAAAGAATACGAATTTATGCAAGATTCCCAAGAGAAATAAAAGAAAATAATTTAAGAGATTATAATAGTATTGATGCTTTAGCATCTTTTGCTAAAAATTCTATTGATAAAACTCATTCAAAAACAAGAAATGAAGATATTAAATTTGCTATACCTGGTACTTATAATGGACATAATGTTATCATTTTATTTTGGTTAGATAGAATTTTAGTTGTTAGATATATTGGTGAGTTGAAGTTTCATGAAGAATTTTTATTACATTTTAGTTCTTATGAATTATATTTTAATGAGAATAATAATAGAAATATTATTCAAATTGTTGATTCTATATTTTTTAATAAAGTTATTATTGATAATAATATTACTGAAAGAAGTATTGAAATAATGAATAAGAAAAGAAGATGTTGTTCTTTTGTTCATAAATCTAGTATTATTAAATTACATAGATTTGAAAATACAAGTTATTTAGCTAAAAATTACGATAAGTTAATAAAGGAAATAATTAAAAATAAAACAGAAGTAAAAGAAAGATTTTCTAAATAATATTAAAATCATTTTTATTAAATAATTTTTACATTATAATTAAAATTTGAATATTTTAACTTTTTTAATATATATATTTTAAAATTTGACAAATATATATAAATTAATCATTATCAATCTTTTTAATTAACTATTAAAATTATTTTCAATCCAATTTGCAAGTTCTGGAGTAGAATAAATAACAGATATAGGAATAATTCTTAATATACATCTTGCAACGGATAATAAATAAATAATTTTTTTCAAAAAAATTAACCAAATATAAGCAGAATAAAAGAAAAGTTGAATAACTACTAAAACATAAATTAAAATTGCTGTATCTCTTTGAGAATTTAAAGTTTTTTTCTGATTATTTAATGTAGCAGAAGCAATATTATCAATAAAAGAAATTAAATAATTATAATATAAATATTCACAATCCTTTATTTCACTTTGATTATATAATTGTTTTGTTTCATAATTTTCCTCTAATTCAATATAATATTCCATTAATTGTAAAAGATCTTGACAATGACTTTCAATAGAATTAAATATAGAATTAGTATTATTTACAGTTTTAACTATTGAATCATTTAAACATTTATTATATTTTTCTATCTCTTCATTTTTAATAAATGCAGCATCACAAATATTAATTTGCATATTATTATATAAATTTAATATTTCATCAAATTTAGCAATTTTTGTAACTACAACTTGAAGAGAAAAATGTGAAGTTTGAGTAATTTTTGTTATATTTTTTTCAGTATTATAATAAGTTAATGTATATTTTAAATCTAAAAGTGATGTTGATGCAGAAAGACATAATTCATATAAAAATGTTTGAATATCAATAATTTCATTTTTTGATGAAATAATTGTTTTTGTAATAATTAAATTTGATACAATAAATTGAATACATATTATTGCTAAACAAAAAGGTTGAATATAACTCCAAGTAAATAATTGTAAACTTTGTTTTTTTCTTAATTCACTAACTAATAAATTATTATTTTTATTTGATTCTTCATTAAATATTCTAACATTTCCATCATGACTATTATTACTAAATGAACTATGTTTATTTTGTATTGTCCCCATATTACTTGAATGTGAATTACTATCATCCTCTTTTTCTATTATTGTTTTTGTATCAAAATAATATGAATTTTCATTATAATTTACTTCAATGAATTTTTTTAAAATTGAATTAAATTGTTCAATTTTTTTTATAGTTTCTTCAACTTTTTCGATTTTTATTTTTGAAACTTTTTCAAATCCTTCATCAATATTTTTATTTGTTTTATATAAAGTATAAGTATATAAAATAATAAAAAATCCCATTAATGAACCATATATTATTATAGCATCTTTTATATTAGCCATTGAATGATTATTAAAATCTTGTAAAATTTTAGGTAAATCTTTTATTTTTTCTAAATTATTAGGTAAAAATTTTTTAAAAACATTATTAACTGACATTAAAATTTGATAATCTATATTAATTAATATAATATTATCTTCAACAGTCATATTATCAAGTATTAAAGAAACAAAATAATTTTCATTTAATAATAATTTTGAATTTGATAATATTTGAAAAAGTGCAAAAGGATATGGTTCATAACTTTCATAAATTTCATTAAAACTTAATGTTTCTTCTTTTTCCCATAATAAATTCCTACTTTCTTCAGTAAAAGTTGCAATTGCTTTTTCAACTAAAGAAAAATTAGTTCCAATTCTTTCAATCCAAGTGAGTGATAAATTTTTAAGAGTATAAACATAATCAGATATACTATCAAGATATATATTATATTGAATATTATATTTTTCTTCATTTTTTATTGTATAAAGAGTATCAAGTGAAATTAATGATGATAAAAGAAAAGTAATCCAATTTGTAGTTTGATATAATTTATTATTTATATTAGTAACTTCTGATAAATTATTACATAAATTATCAAATAAATTTAAAATTATAATTAGAAAAGTAATTGATAATGAAATAATTATAATAAGTATAATAGTATAATATTTTAACATATAAAAATTCGATACATTTTTAAGGGCATTGTTTCTTATTTCTTCTATTCTATTTTTTTTAGATAAATCCTCATTATATGTACTTTGAGAAGTTTGAGATGAATTTTCATCATCCATTAAAGTATCTTGTTTAGTATTTCCATGACAAACACTATTTTTTATTATTTCTTCTTTACATTTAATTAATGTGTCTCTAAAATATGTATCTTCATTTGATAATTTTAAAAATTCTTTATATAAATCTACAATTCCTTCTCTATCTTCAGGGAAAATTGAGAATATTTTTCTTAAACTTTCAGTTTTTTGTTTTTTATCAAATCTAATTTCAGTTTTATGTTCTTCATGTGATGCTAAATTATTTATTATTTCTTCATCATCATATTCATCATCCATAAATTCATCTGTTTCTTTATTTTCGAATACTTTTATACAATATGCTATTTCTTTTTTCCCAAAATGATATTTTTCAAATATTAATTTAAATTTACTTTCTAATGTTATATTTTCTTCATTATTACATGAATGAATATAATCTTTTAATTCTTTATAATCACCTTTTAAAAATAAAATTTTATATTTCTTAATTTTATTCATAAATAATATTTCTTCTTCACTTTTATATGAATCACTTTTAATATTATTAATTACATTTTTAACTTCATTAGAATTATTTATATTATTATCTTTATTATTATCTTTATCATTATTTAAGTTATTATCATTATTATTATTATTTGAAATAGGAGTTATAGGATTTGAAATACTAGTTTTATTTTTTGGCATATTATCTTTCATTGGAATTTTTTCATCATCTTCTAAATTAGAATCATCAATTGAATTTTCATCATTTCCTTCTTCAAGAATTGAATCTAAATTAATATCATCGTTATCTTCTTTGTCAAAATTATTATTTTTCAAATTATTTCTAAAATTTAAAATAAAATAAGGTATTCTTATTTCACATTCTAATTCAATATTTTCATTAGAATCTAATAATTGATGAGGAGGTGGTAAATTATCAATATCTTCAATAGGAATTGGTTTTTCATTTGATTTTCCATGAAAACTTTGTCTAAAAAAAAATGATTTTTGATAATTATTTTTATTAGAATCATTTTTATTATTATAATTATTTAAATCAGGATTTGGTGTTGGTGTTGGTGTTGGAGTTGGATTAAATTTACTTATATTATTATTATTATTGTTATTGTTATTGTTATTATTATCAGTATTATTTTCATTATTATATGTATTATTTTCATTATTATTTATTTTATTTAAATTATTATGAAATGAATTAATTAATTCCACACTTATTCCAGAATCCATTAATGTTGTTGGTGCATATGCTGAATCAAGATTATTTTTATCTTTTGTTTCTTTTTGAACTATACTTTGAGTTTTTTTAACATCTAAATTTTTCTTTGTTGGAGATGATGATGAGGTATTTTTTTCTTTTTTCTTTTTTTTAATACTCATATTTTTATATAATCCTATAAAATGTTTACAAATTGCATAAAATGGAATATCATATTTTGTAAATAATTGTTTGTTATCAATATTTAATTTATACATTAAGCGAGATGAAATTCCTTGAATGTTAAAATAATTGTCGATTAATATTAAATCTTCAGTTTTATCTTTTGTTATCATTACTATAAATGATACTATATCATTTAATATTGGAAATATATTTAACATTATTTTTATTAAAAATATATTATTATCTTTATTTTTACCAAATGATTTTATTCTTTTTTTACCTAAAATATTTTTTTCTCCTATTTCAAAATATTGTGATATGAATTTATGATGTATTTTAGATAAATTTTTTGGCATTAAAATATTGATAAATTTTCCTTTTAATTCTTCTTGAGTATATCCAAAAAGCTCAGAAATTATTTTATTTGAAGTAATAATCATTCCTTCTTTTCCTTTATCTCCTGAACCAATTATAATACCTGTATCTTTACCAAATAAAATATTATAATAATTTACTTTTATTAAATCAACTGTTTGTCTTTCATATTTTCTTTTTATAATTTCTAAATTTCTTTTGACCAAATAGTCATTATTAATTATATCTATATATGATAAATATAATTCAAAAATTTCATTTGCTCTATTATAAATATTAAATAATTCATTAAATAATTTTGTTATATTTAATTTTGTCTTTCTTATTTTTTCAGTTAATAAAAAGAATTCATTATAATTAATGGAATTTAAATTATTTTTTAAATTATTCCAAAAAGTAAGTGAAAAATTAACATCGTTCGTTATTTCTTGAATGAAATTTTTAGATAATTCATCATATTTAAAATATAAAGTAGAATCTAATTCATCTAAATTATAAACTGCTTTATTTTTCGCTTTTAAGTTTTGTGCTAGATGATTTCTAATCATAAATTTTAATCTCATTAAAGAAAATATTTCCATTTGGGTCATAGACATTTTTTTAACTTGTTTATAAGTATAAATACTCAAACAAACATTACCAATTATTTTCAAATAATATAAAGATAAATTCATTAACATATCTGGAAATTGTTGATTTTGTAATAGCCAATAATTAAGTAAAGAAACAACAAAATGACTTAAAAATATTTTATCTCTAATTGATGGTTCATTATCTATAGACCATTCACCTGTTTTTGGAAGATATATTTTTGTTTTAATTTTTGATACACATTCTGGATTTGGACATTCAACTTTATGAATTTCTAATATTCCAAATAATAAAGTTTTTCTTTCTTCATCTTCATCATCATCAAAAGAATTTATTTGCCTAATTATTTCCTTAATAAAATATAAAGCATGATATTTATTTTTAATTTCATTAAATGGTGTTTTATACATTAAAATATAATCAATTCTTGTTGAAGAACTATAACAATATATACTTACTAATATACTTGTTATAAGGAAAATTAAACCTAAATTATTAATTGGGAAAATATAAAATATTAAAAATAAAAATGAACACCAAACTAATATAGAAAGATAAATTGCAACTAATAAAAATACTGATTTTTCAAGATATAAATGTAAATAAAAATAATATTTGTAAATAAATATAGAAACAATAAAATTATAAATTAAAAAAAAATATTTAGAAAATTCTTGCTCATTTAATAATAAAGAATAAAAAAAAGAATGAAATATCATAATAAGATCATATTGACTATCAACTTTAGAAAAATAAGAACTAGATAAATAAAAAGAATCATTACTAAAAGTTTGATATACAATATTAATAATTATAATATAAATAAAAAAAGCCAATAATGAAAAAGAAAAAAATGGATCATTAGAAAAAGAGCATTTTGCATTTATAATAATTCTATTTACATTTCCCTTTAAACAAAAATGTGCCATTCCCATATCTAGAATCATATTATAAAAGATATACATATAAAATTTTAAAAATGGATTTATAAGTTTTAATCTCATATCATAAAATGTTTCTTTTTGTGAAAAAAAAATTACTATAATATAATATAAACCACATATTAATAGGAATACAATAAAAAAATAGCATGCAAATTTATAATGTGCTTCATTATTTCTAAAAAGGTTTTTTAATCTTGCTATTTTTTCTATTTTTGTTAAAAATTTATCTATTGAATTAGTTTCATTTAATATTCCTAATTGAGGAGAAAAATAACCAGAAATAAATTGTATATAATAACAAGATAAAAAAATAAAAGCTTCTAATTGTGAATTTCCTTGATTTGAAACTAGTAAATGTTGAATATATAAATATTTAGAAAAAAATGTAATTTCATCATTATCATAAAATTTAAAATCATTATCTGACATTTATATAGATTATTAATTTATTATATTTTTATATAAATTTAATAAAAATGAACTCAAAAGAAAATAGAAATAGAATGAGTGTAAATATTTTTTTAAAAATCAAAAAAATTTTTAGATTATAAGTGAAAAAGTAAATAATATATTTTTTGAATCTGCTCATGGAAGTAATATAAGTGAAATAATTGAGAAATATTATTCCAAAAGTTCATTATATTTATTTAAAAAAGATAATAAATTTAGAGAAAAATTAATAATAATAGTTGAAAATTCATATTTTAAAATTGTAATGTATATTTTAATCATTATTTCTTCTTTTTTATCATTCTTTTATATATTTAAATCAAGAATTTGTGATTTTTATCGAATTCATAAATATGAATCCCAAAATTGTTTAATTGAATATAAAAAAGATATAGAAAGAGATATAATAATAAATAAAATAAATTATATTATTAACATTTTTTTCATTAGAAATGTTAATAAAAATATTAGCAAAAGGATTAATTTTACATAAATTTGCATATTTAAGAAATGGATGGAATATAATAGATTGTATTATATGTATTTATCAATGGGTTAAAATAAAATATGAAGACTGGGGAAATTTATGTGTATTTCGTT
>Ga0256407_10005199_pt1 | contig 21067 bp, 16 predicted proteins | sample RumenRJG_04DNA_FD_193489 | JGI IMG/M metagenome (GOLD analysis project Ga0256407, IMG submission 193489) | Bovine rumen microbial communities from Lethbridge, Alberta, Canada - RJG_04 | ecosystem: Host-associated > Mammals > Digestive system > Stomach > Rumen | place: Canada: Alberta... | reverse complement strand
GCAAAAGTACAACTTTTCTCTGAAACAAACAAAAAATTTAATAACAATTTGGTTGTTTGGCAAGTTTTTATTTGGTCGTTTGGTAAGTTTTCATTTGGTTATTTGATAAGTTTTCATTTGGTTATTTGGTAAGTATTCATTTGGTTGTTTGTACCAGATTCTTTAAGTAGACACGAAAATTTTTATTTAATTAATATTTTTTTCAAAAGTAGACATATACGTTATTTTTTCTCTCTTTGTTTTTGCAAAAGTAGACATTTTCGTCAAAATCTGCAAGTTTTCTTTTCTAAAAGTAGACACATTCACTTATTTTCTTGATTTTCAGCCTCCTTTCTTTTCTTCTGTAAAAACTTGGGTACTTCAGAGAGTTGTCTCTTGGAAAAAGTGTCCTTAATCTCCATCTCACCTTTATAATATCTTCTGCGATAGTTGGCAGGCGTGTCATATCCGATGGCGAAGCAAGGACGGCTTTCATTGTAGAAGGTCACATACTCGTCAATACAGTCTTTGACATCTTCTCTTGTCTTGAGTTTGTCTATCTGGAAGTCAATTACAAGTTCTTCCTTGATCCATCCATTGAGCGCCTCGTTGACAGGGTTGTCTGTGGGTTTTCCAGCCCTTGACATAGATCTCACGATCAAGGTATCCTTGATAAGTTCGTTGTAAGCCACAGATGCATAGACGCTTCCCTGGTCAGTGTGCAATACCGTAGGTTCTGTACATCCCTTCAGCAGACTGATGACATCCTTCAGGCCATCGATATACTGTTCCCTTGCTCCCCTGCGCTCAGCAAGCTGCCAGGAAAGGATCTCCTTCGTAAACACATCAAAATAGAAGGTAAGCTCCAAATAGAAATACCAGAAATTGAGTGCTGTCATATCAGACACGACAACCTGCCTTGGCCGGTCTACAGTGTCCCAGGTGGAGAATATGAGGTTAGGGAATTTGTCCTTCACCTTCCTCGGCTTGTAGTGCGGCTGGTGCTTTGTCTCCGACTTGATGCCCAGATAACGGAAACACTTGTAGATGAAGTTATCACTAACTTTCGTCCTGAGTGAGTTCCGGATATATGCAGCCACCCATCTGTAGCCGTGAGAGGGGAATTCGGAGTGCACCTCTTCCACGACCTCTACTATGGCTTCCCTGTTGATGTCACGGTCTGACGGATCGCGCCTGAGCCACTTATAGTAGCCAGAACGGCTGACACCCATTATCTCGCAGATGTCCTTGACGGGAAAGTCTCTTGAGAGCATACTCACGATTTTGAATTCTTCGTTCTTAAACGAACATACTCCGTTCGCCCATCCTCTCTCTTCACCACCGCATAATTTTTTTTTAGACGCTCGTTCTCGATACGGAGTCTTATAATCTCCCGCTTGTAGGCTTCCTCTGTGCGGTCCACGCCCTCCGGGAGCACTTCTCTAATCTCTGCATCAGCACGTGCAAGGCCTTCCAGACCTCCCTCCTCATACTTCTTTAGCCACGTCTTGAATGCACTGTCTGAGACATGATGGATGCTGCAGAAATCACTCAGTTTAATCTGACCATTCAGCTTATACTGATGGATCAAAAACTCTTTCTCTAATGGGTTCAAATGCTTTGCCATAAAAAGTATTCCTTCCTGGTGGATTAAACTTCATGCTGCAAAGGTAAGGATTATTTTCCATATTGCAAGCATTTGGTTATTTTTCCACCTTCCCGTGTCTACTTTTCATGGTGCAACAGTTTGTAGTTCAAGTAGCAATATGCCAAGATACTCATAGATCAGGGTAACGGTATAAATCCGAGGCTTTTCAATGGCTGATATTGAAATAATGGTCTATCTGTCTCGGCAAAAAAAGACACGTATTTCTTTGTTTTGCGCTCGATTTTATGTAACTTTGCCATCAGAGATGGCGAACTTACTCTGTCTCGACATAAAAAAGATTAAAATCTTTTGTTCTGCTCTCGACTTTTCGTAACTTTGTACCCGATATGATAGACAGAGCGACGATAGATAAGATCATGGACGCCACGAATATCGTGGATGTGGTGGGGGAGTTTGTGACTCTCCGCAAGGCTGGCGTGAACTATAAGGGGCTGTGTCCGTTTCACGATGACAAGACACCGTCGTTTATGGTCTCCCCGTCGAAGCAGATCTGCAAATGCTTTGCCTGTGGTGAGGGCGGTACGGCCATCAACTTCCTGATGAAGCACGAGCAGATCACCTATCCCGAGGCCCTGCGCTGGCTGGCGAAGAAATACAATATCGAGATTCAGGAGAAAGAGCTCACCGATGAGGAGAAGAAGGAGCAGAGCGACCGCGAGTCGATGCTCATCGTGAACGACTGGGCGATGCACTATTTCCAGGACGTGATGAAGAATGAACCCGACGGTATTGCCATCGGTAAGCAGTATTTCCGCAGTCGTGGCATCCGCGATGACATCATCGAGAAGTTTAACCTGGGTTATGCGCTGAACAAACGCGACGCTCTGGCACTAGCTGCCCAGAAGGCCGGCTATCAGGCTGAATATCTGGAAAAGACAGGGCTCTGCATCAAGGGCGAAAAGGGACTGCACGACCGCTATGCGGGGCGCGTGATCTTTCCCTGGCTGAACGTGAGCGGTAGGGTGGTGGCCTTCGGTGGCCGACTGCTCGACTCGCGAACGAAGGGCGTGCAGCAGAAATACGTGAACTCGCCCGACTCGGAGATCTATCATAAGGAGCGGGAGCTCTACGGACTCTTCCAGGCGAAGAAGGCCATTGCGAAGGAAGAACGTGTGTATATGGTGGAGGGGTACACCGACGTGATTGCCATGCACCAGTGTGGCGTGGAGAATGTGGTGGCCAACTCGGGCACAGCACTCTCTAAGCATCAGATAAGACTCCTGCGTCGTTTCACACAGAACATCACCCTTCTGTATGACGGCGACGAGGCTGGTATCCATGCAGCCATGCGAGGTGTCGACATGCTGTTGGCGGAGGGTATGAAAGTGAAGGTGCTGCTCCTGCCCGATGGCGACGACCCCGACTCGTTCAGCAGAAAGCACTCGGCTCAGGAACTGAAAAACTATATCGAGCAGAACCAGACCGACTTCATCGATTTTATGGCCCGTTTGACGGTGGAGCCTGTGACTGACCCTGTGAAGCGTAGCGAGGCTATCGGTGGCATCATCAAGAGCATCTCGGTGATCCCTGAGGAGGAAAAGCTGTTGCGCTCAACCTATATCAGTCAACTGTCCCAGCGTTTTGGTATCAAGGAACAGACGCTGATAGACACGATGAACAACATGATACGCCAGGCAGAGGATGAGAAGGAAAAGGAACGGGAACGGGCGAGAAACGGTGAGGCTGCCACCGCTACCGCCACAGAGCCGACAGGACCTGCACCGGCGCTGAACGCCAACCTGCTGGCAGCTGTCTCTTCGTCCGACGAGGTGGAACGGCTGCTGATCCAGTCGGTGATCCGTGACGGCGAGAAGGTGATCTATGAGAATGTGGAGACCGACAGCGGCGAACTGATCAATCTGACCGTGGCGCAGTATATCAGCTATGACTTGGGACAGGACAACCTGACTTTCCACGACCCCCGCTACAATCAGATCTTGGAGGAGGCGGTGGCTCATAGTGGGGAAGAGGGATTCAAGGCTGAGACCTACTTCTTACAGCATCCTGACGTGAATATCAGTGCACTGGCTGTGGAGCTTGCGATCGACAGGCATCAGCTGGGCAAGGGTTTCCAGTTGAAAGAGCGTGAAGGCAGTCTGAAACAGCATGTGCTCCATCTGGTGCTCGACCTGCGACTCGACATCATCGAGAAGCGACTGAAAGACATACAGAAGAGGCTCAAGGAGGCGGGCAGTAACATGGAACTTGTGACACCATTACTTGAGGAATATAAGGATACCCAACTGATACGCGACGCACTGGCGCGGCAGCTGGGGAATAACCTGGTGAAATAGTATGCATTGGCTGAATGGTATATTCATTGTCTGGCAGGTGATAGCCATTGTGGCTGTCATCCATGTGATCATGGATAACCGTCAGCCTGCCAAGACGATGGCCTGGGCACTGGTGATCTGGTTTGTGCCGGTGGTAGGATTGGTGTTCTATCTCTTCTTCGGTATCAACACCCGCAAGGAACGGCATGTGAGTGAGCGAAGCATGACTTTCCTGACCAAGCGTTCGATGCTGGAGTTTGCCGAACAGCATAACCTGCGGCTGCCCGAGCGTCAGAAACCTCTGATTGACCTGTTCGTGAACCAGAACCTGGCATTACCGTTCAAGGATAATGAGGTGGAGATCTATACCGACGGCTATGCCTTTTTCCCGGCCCTGTTGGCTGCCATCCATGAAGCGAAGAGCCACATTCATTTGGACATGTATATCTTTGTCGATGATGCCTTAGGCTACCTTGTGTCTGATGCCCTGATCGCGAAGTCGAGAGAGGGTGTGGAGGTCAGGGTGATCTACGACGATGTGGGTTGTTGGAATGTGAGTCATCGCTTTTTCGAGCGGATGCGTGAAGAGGGTATCGAGGTGGCCTCGTTCATGCCCGTACGTTTCCCGTCGTTCACGAGTAAGGTGAACTACCGTAACCACCGTAAGATCATCGTCATCGACGGTCGTGTGGGTTTCATCGGCGGCATGAACATTGCCCTGCGCTATGTGAAAGGTTCCGAGGGACACGCCTGGCGCGACACGATGCTGAGGGTGAAGGGCGGTGCTGTGGCAGCACTGCAGAGGGCCTTTCTCGTGGATTGGTATTTCGTGGATCGTACACTGCTCTCCGACCGGAAGTACTATCCGCGTGCCGAACGGGAGAACGACTGTCTGGCGCAGGTGGTGACCAGCGGTCCTGTGACACCCTATCCGGAGATCATGCAGGGATATGTGCGTATCATCATGGGAGCCCGTCGTTACCTTTATATAGAGACACCTTATTTCCTGCCCAACGAGTCGGTGCTTTTTGCCCTGAAGACGATAGCCATGGCGGGTGTGGATGTGAGGGTGCTCTGTCCGCGTTACAGCGATGCGAAGTTCGTGGAGTGGGCCAGTCGCAGTTATCTGCGCGAGGTTGCTGAGGCTGGTGTGAAGGTGAGCCTCTATGAGGCCGGGTTCCTGCACTCGAAGCTGATGGTATGCGACGATGCCGTCGCCACCTGCGGTTCTACGAACCTCGACTTCCGTAGTTTCGAGAATAATTTCGAGGCGAACATCTTCTTCTATGACGAGGCTGTGGCCCTTAGGATGAAACAGCTGTTCATGGAAGACCTCGGACAGGCCGTGCCTTTGGAAAAGGCATCAGAGCGGATGAGAAACGGATTCTTCGTGAGATTGTGGGAAAGCGTCACCAGGATGCTTTCACCGTTATTCTGACATTCTGAAAATCGAGAAGTTTACGCTACCATAACTGCGGTGCTCCACAAAATGGGGATCACCCGAGAAGTCGTGGTCCTTACCATGCTCGAACACAAAAACGCCATCGGGCTTCAAGAGCCCTTTCTCAAAGATGAGACCAGGGATGGTGGGCAGTTCCTTCAGGGAATAGGGCGGATCGGCGAAGATGAAGTCGAACTGCTGTTTGCATGACTTGATGAAACGGAACACGTCGCCGCGGATGGGCAGTACGTTGGCATCGTCGAGTTTCTTCAGACAGTCCTGGATGAAACGGTGATGGTCACGATCCATCTCTACGCTGATGACATGGGCACAACCGCGCGAGGCGAGTTCGAGAGTGATGCTGCCCGTACCAGAGAAGAGGTCGAGGGCGGTGGTGCCTTCAAAGTCGATGTAGGCGTTGAGCACATTGAAGATGTTCTCTTTGGCAAAGTCGGTTGTGGGCCTTGCCTTGAATGACCTCGGAATATCGAAGTGACGTCCTTTATATCTGCCTGTGATGATTCTCATCTACCTTTCACTAATAAGGTCATCAGATCGTAGGGCATGCCAACGATCTTCGTGACGGGTGACTCCTGGAAATCGGCCACGGGATTGATCACGTAGGCTTTCTGGAGATAGCGTTTCAGTTCTTGTATGAGCCATGCCTGCTCTGGGATGTCGCCTGCGAGATGTAACTCGTCGTGCTCGTTTTCCAAATGAAGCTGTTTCCAGACATAGAGCAGGAAGTAGAGCGCATCGTAGGCATGACTGACCTCAAACGAGTTGCAGTATTTGAAGCGGTTCTGCTGGAAGCTGAACAGGTCGAGGTGCTTGCCGTGGAAATAAGCGTAGAGCTTGTTGCGGGGGCCAGTGAAGCTGCGCTGGTGAAGATGGTGCCATACGGGTGTCATCGACTGGATATACTGCACATGGTCGAACCGGTCGTTAAGCACGCTGTTCAGATCTTTGTTGACGGCAAAGAGGCAGACGGTTTTCAGATCGGGCAGTACGTTGTAGCGCACGATGTGTTGCACTTGTTCTTTTGCAGGGAAAGCATAATCGAAGAGCGTTTTGATGTCGTCTTCATCAAACTGCTCGATGGGAACCAGCATCTGTGGGGTATCCAACAGCACGTCGGCATGGTTGAGGTCAGATGCCACTACGTTCTTGAATGCCTCGCGCAGGTTAACGGCCATTGCGATGCCTGCCTTCACGATGTATGGCTCATAGATGACGGGCTGTGTCGCGTCCGAAGAATTGAACGTGGCGAATGAGAGGCTGTTCCTCCCGATGCGTAGGGTTATTTTCCGTTTGTCCATCATCTAAGCATTCAACACACTGGCCACGCAGACTGCCAAAAGTCCCGCAGCAATGAGAGCCAGTATAATATTGATCAGTCGATTATTGCTTTGCATATCGGGTGCAAAGATACAACTTTTTTTTGATGTTAAGGGTTTAATGCTTATTTTTTCGTAACTTTGTGGCCAAAATGATACAAGACGAACTTAAATATCGCATTATTCAGGTCTTGGGACTATCACCGACTCCAGAGCAGGCGCAGGCACTCGATGTGTTCACGCAGTTTATGACTGACCGTGATGACCAGGTGGTGATGATCCTGCGCGGTTCTGCCGGTACGGGTAAGACCACGTTGGCAGGTGCCATCGTCAAGGCGATGGCTGCCTTGAAACAGAAACTGATCCTACTCGCCCCCACAGGCCGTGCAGCAAAAGTCTTTTCTCTGAATGCAGGTCATGCAGCCTATACCATTCACCGGCGTATCTACCGCCAGAAGTCGGCAGGTGATCTCTCTGCCTTCAACCTGAACGTTAATCTGAACCGCGATACCCTGTTTATCGTTGATGAGGCTTCGATGATTGCCAACCTCGGCCTCGGCGAGACAGCCTTCGGTTCGGGTTGTCTGCTCGACGACCTGATGCAGTTCGTTTATAACGGACAGAATTGTAGGCTGCTGCTGATTGGTGACCGTGCCCAGTTACCGCCGGTGGGTGAGGAGGAGAGTCCGGCCCTGTCGGCTCATGTGCTTCGTGGCTATGGGATGCGGGTGTATGAGACAGATCTGAATCAGGTGCTACGGCAGAGTGAGGACTCTGGTATCCTGTGGAATGCCACGATGATCCGCAACCTGTGGCGTGGAGAGGCTGGTATGGTCAGGCTGCCCAAGATCTGTTTCCACGGCTTTACCGATATCCAGGTGGTGATGGGCAATGAACTGGTTGATAACCTCTCCTCAAGTTACTACCATGCGGGGATGGACGAGACCATCGTCATCACGCGTAGTAACAAACGGGCGAACATCTATAACCAGGGCATCCGCAATATGGTGCTCGACCGTGACGAGGAGCTCTGCCGCGGTGACCTGCTGATGATTGTGAAGAATAACTATTTCTGGACGGAGGGGGCGAAGGAAATTCCCTTCCTCGCCAATGGCGACCGAGCTGTGGTGCAGCGTGTCAGGAATGTTCACGAACTCTATGGCTTCCGCTTTGCCGAGGTGACGATGACTCTGCCCGACTATGACGACTACGAGCTGACGGCTACCGTCTGTATGGACACGCTGACCACCGAGGCTCCTGCCCTGACACACGAGCAACAGGAGCAGTTGTTTAATGCGGTGATGGAGGATTATGCGGACTTTACGGTGAAGACAGAGCGCATCAAAAAACTGAAGAGCGATCGTTACTACAATGCTCTTCAGATCAAGTTCTCCTATGCCGTGACTTGCCATAAAGCCCAGGGCGGGCAGTGGGCACATGTGTATCTGGATCAGGGTTATATGACGGATGACATGCTCACACCCGACTATATCCACTGGCTCTATACTGCCTTCACCCGCGCCACAGAGAAACTCTATCTCGTGAACTGGCCTGCGGCACAAAAACAATAAATCCCGACAGTTGCCGGGATTCATTGCATAAATCTTAGTAAGTCACCTTAGGTTCAAGTTCCTTGGCCTGGTCGATCATCTTCTGAATCTCACTCACGGCAGGAACGCGGTTGCAGATGTTCTTGGCAGCGTTGGTCTCCTCCAACTTCGGCTGCAGGTTCTCTGCCACGCGGTGACGGAACTCCTTCACGGTGTCAACACCGGCAGCTTCGAGCAACTCGGCAAACTGAGGACCTACACCGTTGATGCGGAACAGGTCAGCATGGTTGGTCCACTTCAGAATCAGTTTCTCGCTGATGCCTGTCTCTTCAGCCAGAGCCTTACGTCCCTTCGGGGCAGCACACTTCTCAAGCAATTCGCTTACTTTGTTAATACCAGCGGCAATGAGTTTCTCTGCATAAACATCGCCAATACCTTCAATGTCAATAATCTTGTAATCCATAATCTGAAAGTTTTTAGTGATCGATAAATGGTTATGATGGTGCAAATATACAAAATAATTGTGTAACCAGTATATATTTTCAAGGATTTTTTTTACTTTTGCAGAAAAATAATCGTTAAATGATGATCGTACTATATATTACAATAGGTGTGGCGGTAGGTGCAGTGGTGACTTACCTCATGATGGACAAGCGGATGGATGCTGTGAACATCGCTTCCGGGAAGAAGGATATCGAACTATCAATGAAAGGTGAACAACTAAACATTGCCACCAGCCGAGTGAACCATTTGGAGGCGGAGAACAGGGAGCTTCATGCGAAGGCAGAGAGCCAAGGCAGGGAACTGGAACTGGTGCGCCAACAGATGGATGAGGAATTGAAACGTAACGAGGAGCGGTTTAAGAATATGGCACAGCAGCTGATGGAGAGCAGTGCCCAGAAACTGAAAGCCCAGAACACCGAGGCGATGACGGGTATCACCCAGCCGCTGAAGGATGCCATCGACAAAATGCAGAAAGCCATCTCGGAGAATCAGAAGGAGAGTGCTGCCCATTCGGCTTCCTTCCGTGAACAGATCCAGCAGATGATGCAACAGACACAGCAGTTGGGTGAGCGTGCCGAAAGCCTGACCAACGTGCTGCGGCGCGACAATAAGGTGAGCGGCAATATGGGTGAGATTATCTTAGGCGATCTGCTCGCCAGTCAGGGGCTGACAGAGGGCATCCACTATGAGGTGCAGGCACGTCTGCGCGACGAGCTGGGACGTCCGCTGAAAAATGATGAGACGGGGCGCGAGATGCAGCCCGACGTGATCCTGCATTATCCGCAGGGACAGGATGCCATCGTTGACTCGAAGGTGTCGCTCGTGGCGTATGAGAAGTATGTGAATGCTGAAACGCCAGAAGAGAAGGAACGATACTTGCAGGAGCATATCAAGAGTGTGCGCAGTCATGTGAACGAACTGGCGCGTAAGGACTATTCGAAATATATCAAGAACGGGCGAGAGACGGTTGACTTTGTGATCATGTTCGTACCCTTTGAGTCGTCGTTGCAGTTGGCACTGGCAAATGATCCCACGCTCTGGCGTGAAGCATTCGAGAAGAAGGTGTTTGTGACGGGTGAGCAGAATCTGTTGGGTATCCTCCACATGATCCATATCGCGTGGGTACAGAACCAGCAGGCGGAGAATCAGGAGAAAGTATTCGGACTGGCCGAGCAGTTGCTTGACCGCTTGGGTGACTTCGTGAAGCGCTATCATGAACTGGGTGAGAAACTTCAAAAGACGGTGGAGGCTTATGACAATGCGAACAACAAACTCATCACGGGGCGTCAGAGTGTGGCGCAGAAGGGCCGTGAGCTAGTGGACTTGGGTGCGAAGGAAAACCCGAACCGCAAAATCCCCATGCCGGAAATAGGACTGGAGTAAAGTTAAAAAGGTACAGATGCGGATATTGGTAAGCGAAAATATTGGGGATTTTGATCTCAAGGCAGCATTAGCGGAGATTTCAGAGCAGCGGCGCGAGCAGGCCCTCAAGTTCAGGTATGAACAAGGGCAAAGACTCTGCGTGTTGGCGTACTTGTTACTGAAACAGGCACTTCGTGAGGTCTATGGCATCACAGACAACCCCCTCTTTGAATACAATGAGCACGGCAAGCCCTCGATTGTGGGACATCCTAACATCTTCTTCAACTTGAGCCATTGTAAGGAGGCAGTCATCTGTGCGGTGAGCGACCAACCTGTAGGTGTAGATGTGGAGGGTATTCGAGAATATAAGGAGTCGTTAGTCGACTATACGATGAATGACGAGGAGATTGCTCAAATCCATTCGGCAGAGGATCCTGCTGCAGCCTTCATCCGTCTCTGGACGATGAAAGAGGCCACGATGAAACTCATTGGTACGGGCATCTGCAATGACATGAAAACCGTGATCGATACGACCAGATACAAATATACCACTGTCGATCGACAGCGGTATATCTATACAATTTGCGAGAATCTTTAATTACTTAATTAAGTTGCCAAGGATGTCGCGGGTGAGCTCCTTGGTGATGGTACGGGTGGCGGCACTGGTGGCATTCTTAACCACTCTGCCTGTACTTGAGGTCCTCGACTTCGTCTTCTTACCCGTTACCTTATCACTGACATATGAGCCAAGAATGGCGGCGAGGGTAGAGGTGATGGCGGTCAGAATAGCCTTGCCTACCTTGCCCATGATACCGGGCTTCTTTTTCTCAGCTTTGACCTCTGGTTGCGGGATGTCAATCTCAGCCTGTTGCTGTTCCTGTTCTGCCAGCTGTCGGTCTGCCTCTGCCATCAGCACCTCGAAAGCACTCTCACGGTCAATGGGTGTATCGTATTTGCCATAGATACGACTCTGTTTGATGATGTCGAGACGCTGACCTTCGGTGACGGCACCGATCTGTGACAATGGGAACAGAATTTTTGCACGTTCCACAACAGCAGGGGCACCCTTGGCGTCGAGGAATGATACAAGAGCCTCACCCGTCTCCAGATTCATAATGGCCTCGTCGGTCTTAAAGGCTGGGTTGGCACGGAAAGTGTCGGCAGCGGTTTTTACGGCCTTCTGATCTTTCGGTGTATAGGCGCGCAGGGCATGCTGCACACGGTTACCAAGCTGTCCGAGGATACTCTCAGGGATGTCGGTCGGACTCTGGGTGATGAAGTAGATGCCCACACCTTTGGAGCGGATCAGGCGGATCACCTGTTCAATCTTGTCGAGCAGCGCCTTGGAGGTGCCGTCGAACAGCATGTGGGCCTCATCGAAGAAAAACACGAGTTTGGGCAACTCCATATCCCCGACTTCAGGAAGGGTGGAGTAGAGCTCGGAGAGCAACCACAACAGGAAGGTGGAATAGAGCTTTGGCTGCATCATCAGCTTGTCGGCAGCCAGCACATTCATCACACCCTTGCCGCCCTCGGTCTGCATCAGGTCGTAGATGTCAAACGATGGTTCACCGAAAAACTTGTCGGCACCTTGGTTCTCCAGTTGCAGGAGGGCACGCTGAATGGCACCGACGGTGGCGGTAGAGATATTACCATATTTGGTGGTATATTCCTTGGCGTTCTTCGATACCCAGTCGAGCATCGAGCGCAAGTCCTTCAGGTCGATCAGCAACAGCCCCCGCTCATCAGCGATGCGGAACACGATGTTCAGCACACCGTCCTGGGTCTCATTGAGCTGCATCAGACGGCTCAGCAGCTGCGGTCCCATCTGCGAGATGGTGGCACGCATGGGGTGCCCCTGTTCACCAAATACGTCGAAGAAACGCACGGGACAGCTCTGAAACTCAGGATTCTCGATGCCGAATTCAGGCAGCCGCTTCTCAATGAAGCCACTCATTTTACCTACTTGTGAGATACCTGATAAGTCACCCTTCATGTCTGCCATGAAACAGGGGACTCCTGCCTGACAGAATGTCTCTGCCATGACCTGCAACGTAACGGTCTTACCGGTACCTGTGGCACCTGCTATCAATCCGTGGCGGTTGGCCATCTTACCTGTGATACTGAGCGCTCCATTGGCGCAATGGGCGATGTAAAGCCCCCTCTCCTTGTCTAACATATGATTTATAGTTTTATATTTTTCTGCAAAGATAAGAAATATTTCACAATACGCCATTGATAATTTCCAATTATTTTGTACTTTTGCAGAAAATTTTTCCGATATCATGAGATTATCAGTTGTTTTAGCCGCTCTGCTTCTGGTGGGAGCAACGGCAGAAGTAAAGGCGCAGTTCGGTCCTCAGAAGGACATGGACACGAAGTATGCAACGGAACTGATCCAGCCCGGCAGTGTGGCACCCGACTTCAAGATGCAGACACTCGACGGCAAGAAGTTCCAGTTCTCAAAGTTTGCAAAGGGTAAGACGGTGGTGCTCGATTTCTGGGCATCGTGGTGCCCCGACTGTCGTAAGGATGCCCCCGAGGTGGTGCGTATGCAGCAGGCCTACAAACAGCACGGCATCGAGTTTGTAGGCGTGTCGATGGATACCGACGTGGAGGCATGGAAAAAGGCTGTGGAGAAGTTCGGTATCACCTATCCGCAGGTGAGTGAGCTGAAGAAGTTTAAGGATACTGACATCGCCAAGGCGTATGGTGTAAAGTGGATTCCCTCGATGGTGGTGGTGGGACCCGATGGTAAGATCCAGCTCTCTACCGTCTTAACCTATAAGGTGGATAAATATCTGAAGGAGTTGACCACTGGTGCCTATGTGCCTGCCCAGAAGGGAGAGCGCGTGAGCATCGACGGAGATCACGGTAAGCTGGCAGCCATTATCCAGAAGCCAGAGCTGAAGGAGGGTGAGCAGTGCCCGATGGTGGTGTTCTGTCATGGCTTTAGTGGTACGAAGGATGGTCCGATGTTCGAACTGATCTGCGACACGTTGCAGGCACATGGTATCGCCAGCATCCGTTTCGACTTCAATGGTCACGGACAGAGCGAGGGTGAGTTCAAGGATATGACGGTGCCCAACGAGATTGAGGATGCCAAGAAGGTGGTAGAATATGTGAGCAGCCTGCGTTATGTTGACGGACTGGCTATCGTTGGTCATTCACAGGGTGGTGTGGTCGCTTCGATGACTGCTGGTGAACTGAGTGAGGCACTGGGTAAGCCCGCCTTCAAGGCTGTGGCACTGATGGCGCCTGCTGCCGTCCTGCGTGAGGATGCTATCAGGGGTAATACGATGGGTAAGATGTACGACCCCTTCGATCCAGGTGAGTATGTCGAGCTCTTCGGCGGTTTGAAACTCGGTGGCAACTATATCCGTACGGCGTTCACGTTGCCGATCTACGAGACAGCTGCCAAATATCAGGGGCCTGCCATCATCGTTCATGGTAATGCCGACCGCGTGGTGCCTTACACCTTTGGTGAGCGCTTCCATCAGATATGGCCAGGCAGTGAGTATGTGATGCAGGAGTATTTCGATCACGGCTTCTCACAGAACATCTACCGTTCGACCGACCTTGTTGCCCAGTTCCTGATCAACAAACTGAAATAAAAAAAGTGCTGCAGATCTGATGATTTGCAGCACTTTTTTTCGATTACGCTTATTCTTCGGGGAGTCTCATGGAGCGGGTCACATCGTAGTTGATATCCGTCAGACTATCGTTCTCATGATTGGTCAGATAGCGCTGGTAGGCCTCGTCGATTTCTGCCAGCTTTTTCTGATAGATATCCTGACTGGTCTCAAGACTCTCCTCCCGACTACGCTTGAGCATCGTGGTGACATCGGCTAAATCCTCTACCGACAGCTTGCCCTCCAATAAGGGCAGCTCTGCCATGTAAACCGCACACTCCTTCTCAATCTCGACATTACACTCTTCATAGAACAATTTGGCGGTGTCGTTCAACAGCTTTCTACGATCCTTGTTAACCTCAGGCATCGTATAAGAGATGTGCTGGTTGTGGTTGCCGTAGTTTTCCTTCACCAGTTCCATCTTGAACTCTGGGTGTACGTCAAAGATGGCAGTGATGATAGCCTGCAGATGGTCGGGCACGTTGGGGTAGATGTCAAAACGAAAATCATCGGGGATAGCCACCTTTGCCACATCCTCCAGATTATATTCTCGCTCGGTCTGTACGGTAACAGGCAGCAGGGCACCCAGCTCTGCCTTTACACAGAGGTTGGCATAGCGGTATGACAACAGCGAGAGATAGGCATTCAACTTTCCTTTCAGCTCTTTAACGGCTGCGGTGATATATATATTCATATTCTTCTTGTTATTTCATTTGTTACTTAGTTCTTATGATTCCTTCGGGGCATCCTGAGCCTTCAGTTTTGCGCTGATGCTGTCACCGCCTCCTGGTGCGCCTGCAGCCATGCCGTCCTCAATGTTAGGTGTCTTGAAGTGTGTACCTACCTGAACGTCGTCGCCGGAAATCTTCGGTGCCTTCAGTTCACCCTTCACCTCGGTATTGGCATTGACAGTGGTTTCGCCAAAGACGTTGGTCTTGCTGCCGCCCACTGCCACATTCTCACCATCGAGCTGGAGCACTGCCTTGCCCTCGCCCTGCTGGGCCTCAAGGGTGGTATCGGCAAAGAGTCCGATGGTATCCGAAGTGGCTTGCAGCAGTTTGCTCTTGACATCCTTCGATGTGGCACCAACAAACATCTGCTCCGCCATGAGAATCATCGAACTGCCTTCCAGCAGCTTGCCTTCGGCGTTAACGGGTGAGATGTCGGCCTTCTCGGCACGGATGGCTACGCTGCCGCCTTTTGTCAGTGCCTTCTCCTTCGCCTCACCGTTCTCCACATCATAGTCGGCACTGGCTACGGTCAGTGTCTTCGACTTCACGACGATGTCGCCTTCAGCAGTCATGTTGGCCTTGGTCAGCTTGCCTTCATCATCCACCTCAACGTTGGCTGAGCCTTCGGTGCTGACCTCGATGGTCTTGGCGCGGAGTTTCAGTTTGCTGTCGGCGGTGAGCTGCTTCTCCTTCAACTTCTTGTCGGCCACCTCGTAGTCTGTTCCCTCGATAGTGATGTTCTTCGAACGCAGTGTGAAGTCGCCCTCTGCTGTATGGGTGGCAGTGGTCAGACAGCCCTTATCGTCGTAGGCAGCATCAGCCGTACCTGATGTGGTCACATCGATATTCATCGCCTGGATGCTTACCTGTCCTTTCTCTTTCAGTTTGCCGTCAGCCTCAAGTGCAGCAATGCCCACTTTGTTGGCCTTGATCGAGATGCCCGATCCATCGTTGTCGCGCAGGTTGCCATCGCCATCTACTGAGGCCATGCTGATGCGCTCACCCATGATGCTGACATTACTGCCGGTAGCCTGCTTCAGGAAGTCATCGCCCTTCTTGATCTTCGACTTCACGTCCTTCAGGCATTTCAGCAGGCGGTTGGTCTCTGAAAGCATCGCCAGCACTTCGGAATAGCCGCGCGTCTCCTCAACCAGTGCCTCTGTGGCGGTCTCCACCTCAGCATTGAGGGCTCCCACCTCATTATATTTAGCACGGATGTCGTGTTCGTTCTTCACGAGCTCTTCCTTCTTTTCCATCAGTTCTTCCAGCTCCTTAATCAGTGAGGAGAACGACTCCTTATGATCGCTTGCCTGTTCCTGAAGGATACTCTTCTTGCTTTCCAGTCCGTTAATCTGTAAGTCGAGCAGTTTCTCCTTGTTTTCAGATGCCTGCGTGGCACTGATCTCCAACTGCTTGTCGGCATGTATGCGCAGACCGCCGTTTGAGGTTGGCGGTGTGGCGAAAGCCCCCTGGGCATCATCGCTCTGAATAACGATGCTACGTGCCTGACTGACAATCTCCGACAAAGAGCCTACCACATGTTCCAGACCGTCGGTGCCTGGGTCTTCTGCTATCTGATGGATGCTGGCAGCGCGTGTCGCCACTCGTCCGCCATTACCTGTGGCCTGCAAGTCAACCTCAGTGCCGCGTACGATGATCTTCGATGACGAACCCTCATAGAGTATCCCGTCGGTATCCACATTGCCAAGGATGATCTCCGGAGCCGACAGAATGATGCGGTTCATGTCGCGCACATAGTAACTGCCAGTTATCTCCTCGTGCATCTGCCTGCGCATGTCCTGCATGTCGGCCTTGCACTTCCTGATCTCTGCCAGGTCTTTCTCGACGCTGCTCTCAAAGGCAGACATCTTCTTTTCCCAATCTTTAAATATATAGTCCATACTACGTATTCCTTTAAGTTGATGAATTACAGTGAGAGCAATACCTTTATTAACTGTTCGCGGTTACCAAGGTTCGACTGCGACTCCGACTCCAGCTTCGCCCCATTGAAGTGGAGCGTGGAACCGTCGTTTTCTGAGAAGAGAATCTGACCACTCTGGTCTGCCCAGATTTTATTCTCTTTATAAGATTTCACAGGATTCTGGAATTTGCTTTTGATCGGCTCCCAGATACCATCCATGAGGTAGATCATGAATTTATTGCCGAACGTACCCTTATGGTCGAAGCGGGTCATCATGTTCTTCCAGTTGAAGGTGGTCTGCACCTTACTGTCAACGATGTCCGACTCACCATAACCAAGGCTGAGGAACTTGTTTTCCTTATTCAGATCGCTTTCCGCCACCTTCACCAGATACATGGCAGCCAGCTTGCGTTTGAACAGGCGAAGCGCTTTCTTCTTGGTGAACAGATCCTCACCCCACTGAGCAAACTCTTCATTCGGATCGTTGTCACCATATTTGTCTTTCCATTTGGCAAGCGCCTCCTCCGCATAATCCTTGAAAGCCTCCTTCGCGGCCTTCTTGAACGTATTGTCATCCTCATAATCTTTAAGCAGATCAGTGAGCCCGAGCACATGGTGGTGCAGGGCATATACCTTTTTGGCATAATCCACAATCTCTATGCAGAAGAAGTCGTTCTTCTCTTTGCCGGTATAACGAGCGCCCTTGAACGACACATCCTCATCCTTCATCTTTTCAGGAAAGCCACCGCCGATGAATGCCTCATCGTCCCACTCATCAATAGTTAAGTTAAAGGCTTCTTTACGGATATCGGGATCCTTGGGGTCTTTCAGGAAGCCATCCGCCACCTCTTGGTAGTGGAAGCTGGCATTAACAGCCGCCGTCCACATCTCTTCGTATGAGTTGTGGAATTTGTTGACTCGCTCCATCAGGTCGTTCAGCACCTCGATCAGTTCAACATAGAACTTCTCCTGTGTGTTGATCTTGTCCTTATTAGGGAAGTTTTCAGCCTTGATCTTCGCCACACCAGGACCTGCTTCCAGTTTCAGGTAACGCTTCGACTTGATGAGCATGGTGCCCTCCACAGGCTTGACAAATACCTCAAACATGTGGCGGAACAACGACAGGTCGGCAAAGGCGGCTCCTCCCAATTCTTCATTAGCAGCAGCAGGGCCGTAAGTGAGAATCTGATGCCCAAGCCACAAGAAACCGGCAGCGATGGCTTGGAAGCCCGTGAGGAAACCTAATGGAATCTTCGCGGCTTTACTCTTACCCAGCTTATACAGCCAACTTCCGCACTTGACGTCTGGGTCGCCGATACCTTCTGGCTCAATGTTGTTGCCAGAGGTCAACGTCAGGTTGTTGCCAGCTTGGATGTTGATATTCTTACCCTTGATGTTGATGTCGCCGTTGGGTGCCTCGATGTTGATGCCGGTGAAGGCACTGACGTTAACGTTGCCGAACGGTGATTTAATGTTGATGCAACGGTCTTGGGTTGACATCTCTATCTCATACACACCATAGCGGTCGCCGATATGAATACCACCCGCCAGATCCTTGCTGTTAGGCAGTATGGCGGCACTCTTGCCCAAGGTGGGCCCCCAGAACTTAGTGCCGGGGTTCAGATTATAGAGGAACTTGTCGCCCTTGGCCGGGTCGCTAAACGTGATATGATGACCGTTAGGCGACATGATCGCCATCGACACCTGTCTTTCTACTCCGAACTGTATGCTGGGGGCTGCATTGCGCTCATAACCGTCGGCAGGTTCAATGGTGTTCTTTGAGAACAGACTACCCACCACATAGGGTCGCTCTATATTGTCGTTGTCGTAGTTGATAAGCACCTCGTCGCCTTTCTGAGGCCGGAAGTAGGTACCGCCGCCAGGAGTGGCCATGGGAGTGGCTACGCGGATCCAGGGCGAAGCCATGCTGACGATATCCTTGTCCATTTCCTCCTTGGCTTTATTAGCCGCCGACTGACAGTTCTCAATGATCTGATTCTGCGTTTGCAGCTTCTTGTCGATGGTATTGATTTTCTCGTCAGCCTCTTTGCAGGCCTCCTGCTTTTTCGTAATGATGGCGTTGTTCTTGGGCACAGCCTTCATCTCTGCCATTTCCCTCTCACATCGCTCAACCTGCCTCTTCTTATTGTCTATTTTCCTTTGAAACGAGTCGATGTTTTCTTTACTTGCAAAAACCGCGTTGTGTTCCGTCTCTATCTCGACCTTTTTCTGCTTGATCTCTGCCTTCGACGACTTCGGGTCTTTTTTCAAAGTGGCCAGTTCGGACTCTTTTTGTTTGATGCTTTTTTCGGAAATGTCTTTTTGGTCTTCACATTTTTTCTTCTCTGCTTCCAGCGTCTTGATATCAGCTTCCAGACTTTCTTTTTCTTGCTTCTTCTCTTCCAGCATCTCCTTGCGCTTCTCTTCACTGGCGTTACAATACTTCTGCAAGTTGTCTATCTCAGTCATAAGACTGATCTTGCTGGGATAGAGCTGTCCTTTCTGGGCTTCCAGGCTGATCTTCTCCTTCTGGGCTTCTGCCAGTTTCTCCTCGGCAGCGAAGAGCTCAGCTTTCTTGGCACCTTTTAGTGACTGCCATGGATAAGCCACGCGCACACGGCCTTGGTATTTCGGATCGTCGTTGTCCACAATGAAGGCTGTCTGCGGACCGGACTTGCGGATGACTGGCACAGGCTCAACGGGCGGGAATATCTTCTCCTTATTATTGTTGCCTTCGTCATACAAAGCAGGAATGGCCTCAATCTTCAACGAATGGCTCATTTCGTCTTGCTGTATTCGGATAATGACATAGGTGCCGGCCATATCCTTGATGCTGATCTTCTGTCCTAACTTCACATCGGCAAAGCTGGCACCCAGATCGATGCAGATAATCTTGCTCTGCTGTTCTACCTCGTGCTTGTGGATGTCATTATAGTAGTTAATCGTGGTCCAGCCTTCCTCATTCAGCGAGGAGAACTGCACCACCTTTTCCTCATTAGCCTGTTCTTCCTTGTTTTCATAAGGTTTCATGTGGTGCTCTTCCTTCATCCCGTTGGTAGTGCCGATCTGAGAGTTTCCCGATATTGCCAGGAGTGCTTGCGATACACCATAAACAACGACAGAACTAACGGGTTCGGTGCCAGTGGTTAGTGATTTGAAGAAAGTTAACGCTTTGGAGGCATCACTGTCATAAAAGTTTTCACGCTTGAGCTTTGTGAATTTGCCCCTGTAAAGCGGGAAGATAAACTCATCGTTGGCCAACTCGGCATTGCTCGTCGTATTGGCGGGGAATGCATCTGCGGGATAGCCTGTCGATAACTTGTTGATGACGGTCTGATTCAGGTCTTTCAGCTGTCCGTTCCCGTCTTTCACGCTGTCACGGCTATAGGGTGTGATGTCAAGTGGGGCAGGGGAGTAGCTGTGCTGGGTAACCGATTGGAATTCGTCGATTTCCACATGACTGCCGATGTCGGGCAGACCTAACATCAGTTTTCCATTCTCGAAGAACAGGAACTCGCCACAGCGGTTGGCAGTACGTACCATGAAATCGTAGAACGATTCGTTATACTGCACCAGGTAAGGCTGTATGAATTCAGAATTGATGTTCATGGTTGTCTGTCCGCCATTGACGTCAGGCACGAGTATCTGCTCATCATATTTCAGGAACCTCAATCCCGTAATGTCGGTGTTAACCATAGCCTTTCCGTCAGTCGCCCATTTGCCGAAAATAAGACTCTCGGGTTTCAGAATGCCTGATCCGAGTTTACGGGCCACGTATGCCTTGCTGTATTTGTTGAGCGTCATCAGTTTGTCGATACTGAAAATGTGCAGCTTCACAATCATTTTAGTACCGTTAGTGTCACGCTGTAACTGGGGCTCCACCTCATGCACATAAAAATTTTCCGCGATGGTAAAAGTACGCTCATTAGATGTTTCATCCACTGGGACGAATTTCAGAGTCACCAACCTGCGGAGCAGCGTTTCATTCACATCGTCAAAAGAAGGCGTCGTCGTTTTCTTGGTTCCTGATGTATCCGTTATGCTTTGCGTGACATCCAGTTCCGCTACAATTTCAGAGGGCTGGTATATCCTCCTGATCATCTTGAAGCCAAGAAACACAACGTAGTATGATACCTTTAACTCCTCATCATCACACTTGAAGCTGTTACCTTGTTTCAGTTTATGTTCGTCACTAGCCTTCCCCGATAAATAATTGCCCAAGGTCAGTTCGTAAACATAGGCCCCCGCCCCCTTGGAAATAGTTATAGTAGAAAAATTTTCCATAAAGCTCAGGTCTTAAACAAACTGAAAGCACTTGTCAAATCCCGTTTCCTTAAATATCTCCATCACTTCTGGCGAAGTGCCCTTGATGACGATCTTACACCCATTGGGTTTCGTATTTCTCAGGAGGAGCAGAAACAGACGTAGACCACTCGAAGCGATATATTCTAGCTTCGTGCAGTCGAGCGTGATCTCAGTATCTTCTAAGTCATGCAATGATTCAAACTTATCTCCCATCTCTTCTGCAATATAGGAGTCCAGAATCCCGTCTAATCTAACGAGGGCCTTGCCCTCTGAGGTCTCAATTGTAATATTCATATAGCTTGAGTTAATATTAATAATCGATGTCTAATTTTACTGCTGACTGCAAAAATACAAATAAATGAG
>Ga0256407_10005198_pt1 | contig 21068 bp, 19 predicted proteins | sample RumenRJG_04DNA_FD_193489 | JGI IMG/M metagenome (GOLD analysis project Ga0256407, IMG submission 193489) | Bovine rumen microbial communities from Lethbridge, Alberta, Canada - RJG_04 | ecosystem: Host-associated > Mammals > Digestive system > Stomach > Rumen | place: Canada: Alberta... | reverse complement strand
CGGCAGGAAATTCTGCAGAAATTCGATGAGGCTGCCAAAGCCGGCTCCCGGGATGCCATGCTGCATCTTGCCGGGATTTACTGTGAGTCCGGTCAGATTGCCGAGTGCAGAGAGTATCTGCCGGAGGTGCGCCGTAAAAAACCGGCGCTCGCCGATTTTTATTCCGGAATTGCGGATCTGGCCCAATCTCAGGAGGATAAGGCCGTGGAGGAGCTAAAAAAGGCTCTGGAGGGCGGCGAGCACCGTGCGGCATATTATCTTGCGGAGCACTTTCATCGGCTTCATGCCGTGAAGGATGCCGTCGGCTATTACGAGACGGCGCTGAAGGTCGGGGATCGCCGGGCCGCCCTGGCATTGGTCAGGATTTATCTTAACAGCAAGAATCCGACATTGAATGTCCGGGGCTTTGAGATTCTGACCGGCATACTGAAGCAGGATCCCCGGAACCGCGAAGCCCTGCTTCTTATGGCAAAGGCCTATATCCAGGGGCTGGGTACCACGGTCAGTCTGGAAAAGGCCGGCGAGATCGTCAGAAGGCTGGGATCCGGCGACGCGTCCCCGGAGGTGGTTATTGTCCGTTCGCTTTATCAGATTGCCGGTATGGGCGAATCCCGGGATACCGGCATTGCCACGCTGAAATCCCTGATTCAGAACACCATGAATCCCGAAGCGGCCTATATTCTCTATGACATCTATTCCCGGGGACTGTACGGCGTTGAAAAGAATCAGAAGGAGGCCATCTACTACGTTCGCATCGCCTCTGACGGCGGGTTGCCCAAGGGCATGCTGGCGCTGGGAGAAATGTATCGCCTGGGACTGGGAGTGAATCCCAACAATGACGAATGCTTCCGGCTCACCAAAAAGGCGTTGGATGCGGAGCCGGATCTGGTTGACGCCATGGTGCTTCTGGGCAAATACCATGCCGAGGGCATCGGCACCAGGGTGGATCCCCGGGAGGCATACCGCTATTATCGCGAGGCTGCGGAGAGCGGCAGCCAGAAGGCAGAGTATGAAGGAGCACTGCTGGTGCTGAAGGGGTTTGTTCCCGATGCGGATTTTTCGGAGGCCATGAACACCTTCAGAAAGCTGGCTGACGCCGGACTTCCCGAGGCGGCCTTTCAGTACGGTCAGATTCATTTCCTGGGCAACGGCGTTCCCAGGAATCTGGTTCTGGCGGAGGAGTATCTTCGAAAGGCGGTTGACAAGAGCATAAAGGAGGCCTTTATGCCCTATGCCACGGTTCTCGATTTCAAGGGAGATTACGACAACGCCGTTCTCTGGTACAAGGTGCTCGCCGATGAGAGCATTGGAACCGAGGTAAGCGCCGAAGCAGCAGCCCGTCTCGGCGAGCTCTACGACATCATGGGCAGATTCCGCGATGCCAAGCGCTATTATGAGCAGGCCTACAATGCCGGAATCACCGCTGCCGGCATTAATCTGGCCCGGCTTTACTTCATTGAGGAGGATTACCCCAAAGCTGTTGCCATCTTCAACAAGGAAGCAAAGGAAAACAATCCCGTGGCTGCCACCTTCATGGGACTCATGTACGATCAGGGCAAGGGGCTTCCCATTAATGAAATCAAGGCTCAGGAATGGTATGACAAGGCGGTAAAAAAGGGCAACGTGGATGCCATGTACCTGGAGGGAAGACTGCTTCATTCCGGAAAGACCATTCCGGAGCATATGGCGGCCGATGCACAGCATCTTCTGGAATCAGCAGCCTGTCGCGGCAATGCGCAGGCCGGCATTTACCTGGGAACAGTGTTTTATCCTCTTGACTCCGAGCATTTTGATCTTGGTGCGGCCTGGCTGAGATACACTGCCGAAAAGCTGGATTCCAAGAAGGCCCAGGACATTCTGGCCAAAACCCAGTTTAACGGCAGCGGCAGCTACGGTCGGGTGCTGGATCGCTGCGGAATCAAGCACTGACGGACACTGTCCGGCACTTCACCGATCGGGCCGCCCTGACATGCGGTCCGGTCGGTTTTTATTTGGGGCAGGAGACAAAGACTTGGTTGCCGGAGCCGGATTTGTGTTACACTGAGTCCCGGAAAACGGCAGTCTGCCGGTTTTGATGACCGGGGTCCGTGTTTTTGGATTTGTGCTTTTCGTGAGAAAAACGAAGGGCGTTTTGTGCAATTTTTCATACTGCGGGAGATCTGTGATGACTCTTGGGAGAATTTCAGGAATTATGTTGCTGGGCGCCGTGATGGCCGCCATGAATTCGGGATGCGTTACAGCCCTTATTGGCGCAGGGGCCGTGGGGGCCGGTACCATGATTGCCACCGACAGCAGAAGCACCGGCAGCATGATTGACGACGAGTCCATAGAGCTGAAGGGGGCGCGCATTGTCAGCAATAACCGCGAGCTTTCCAAAGCCAGCAAGATTGATGTGGTTTCGGTAAACGGCATTGTGGTGCTTACCGGTCAGTGCCCTTACAGGGAGTATATTGATTTTGTAAAGGATCGGGTATCCAGACTTGACGGTGTCAAGAAGGTTTATAACTATATCGAGAATATGGAGCCGGTATCGCTGGGACAGCGTTCTCAGGATTCCTGGATTACCAGCAAGGTCAAGACCGGCCTTCTGTTCGGAGAGAAGATCAATTCCGGAAGATTCAAGGTGGTTACCGAGAACAGCGTGGTTTATCTTCTGGGGTATGTAACCCGCGACGAGGCGGCCAGGGCGGTATATGTAACGAAGGATATTTCCGGAGTTCGGAAGATAGTCAAGCTTTTTGACTATATGGGCGATAATGAAAAGCCGGCGCCGATTTTCGGCGAAGGGGACAATGCCTCCAACGAGGTGGGGGTGGGAACGCAGCCGGTAACCGGCACGGGAAGCTCCGGTACAGCGATTTCCGATACGACGGCTCCTGTTTATCATGAGGAATCCACGGTGCTGGAGGAATCTGTTCCGGTTGTGACTGAGACTCGCCGGACGGTAACGGAGGTACAGCCGGCAACAGGGGAGAGACAGCCGGCAACAGGGGAGAGACAGCCGGTACCGGTCACCGATCTTCTTTCGGGAGATGGCTCTGACAGTCTGATAAAGCCGGCCCCGAAGCCTGCCGCGAATACGGGAAGCAGCGGAACGGGAACCCGGAGAACCGAGCCTCTTATTGAGGATGTCAATGTCCGGAATACGGCTCCTGCGGGAGTGGTAACCGATGATGACGACAGCTTTATCATAGAATAAGCTCTCTTCGGAGTGAAATGGCCGGTTTCCGGGTGAGCCCGGGGATCGGCTTTTTTGTTATCCGTACGTAACCGATGCGGTATCGGAGCGGACTTTCCGGCTCAGGGAGAACAGACCGATGATGGGGCACCGCACAAATCTGTCAGAGCCGAACATAATTCCGGGAAGCCCGGCTATGTGCCGGCACCGCACGATATCTGACGCAGGCAGCGAATCCGCGGCGCTCCCCTTTTTTTGGCTTCTGCGGCGGAAAACGCGATTCCGAAAAATCTTCCGAAGGTCCGCACAGGGGGCTCCGGCAGCGAAATCGCCTGACCGGATTCCGTTTTTGTCCCGCCCCCGTGTTATTGATGAATTAATGTCCCTGCGTTAAAATGACTCTGCCGGGGGATGCCCCGGAAAGGCTTATCCGGGAGCCCGGGGCGGTGGCGCAGCCATCGGAAAGGCGGGGTCTTCCGGAATCAGGAACTGTTTTTGTTTTTTATCTCTGCTGCCGCATGCCGGGTGTCTCCGGCGGGCTATACAGGGAATGGAAAGCTACCTGCTGGGAATGTGAAACTATGATAATTGTAACAGGCGGTGCCGGCATGATCGGCAGCAACATTGTCAAGGCCCTTAATGATCGGGGGTATCGCGACATTGTTGTGGTGGATCATATGAAGGATGGCAGAAAGTTTCAGAATCTTGCCGATCTTGATATCTGCGACTACATGGATCGTGATGATTTTATGAAATGCGTCCTGGAGGGGGACAATTTCTTCAAGTGGGGAAAGATCGATGTGGTTTTTCATGAAGGAGCCTGCTCCTCCACCACCGAGTGGGACGGACAGTACATCATGAAGAACAACTACGAGTACACCAAGAACCTGTTCCATTACTGCACCAGCAGACATATTCCCTTTCTTTATGCCTCCTCGGCATCCACCTATGGCGGACGGACGGATCATTTCATTGAGGAGCGGCAGTTTGAAAAGCCTCTGAATGTTTACGGCTACTCCAAATTCCTCTTTGATCAGTATTTCAGAAAGCACATTCAGGAAATCTCCTCCCAGGTGGTGGGGCTCCGCTACTTTAACGTTTACGGCCCCCGGGAACAGCACAAGGGCAGCATGGCCAGCGTGGCCTTTCATCTGAACAATCAGATGCTGGCCGGAGAGAATCCCAAACTGTTCAAGGGCTGTGACGGCTATCCCGACGGCGGTCAGATGCGGGATTTCGTGTTTGTGGAGGATGTCGCCAATGTCAACATCTGGTTCTGGGAGCATGGCGGTCCTTCCGGAATATACAATTGCGGTACCGGTCATGCGGAACCGTTCTCCAATATCGCCAAGGCGGTAATCAGGCATCACGGGCATGGCAAGATTGAATACGTGCCGTTCCCCGAGAAGCTGGTAGGGCATTATCAGAGCTTTACCGAAGCGGATCTTACCAAGCTCAGAATGGCCGGCTGTGATGTGCAATTCCATGATGTGGCCTCCGGGGTGGCCAGGTATATGGAATGGCTTAATAACAGGGACTGATACTGCTGACAGAAAAACAGGGCCGGAACGGTAATGCTTCCGGCCTTTTTCGTCTGCGCTTTCGGATTTTCCGAAAATTGCCGACTGCTGTCCGGTCCCCGGAATGTGTAACGCTCATTTCGGATTTCGCGATGTTCCCCGAAAATAGTGATAAAAAGTGTCATCAGTTGTATTTTTAAGCTTCCAAATAGACTTATCGCTTTCCTTTGTGCTAAATTGCTTCAGTGAGCAGTACCGAGTTTTGGGAGTTTGATGAGAATATGGATAACAATGAAAACGGAAGTTATAACGAAAACAGCGCCGGAATGATGTTTGATCCTGCTGTTATTCAGGAGATCCATAAGCGGCATGAAATCAGGGTACGCGATGTTCAGGACAAGGTAAGCAGTCAGTTCGAGGATCTCAAGTGTCTGGGCCGGGCTCTCTGGAAAGCTCAGAAATTCGAGGATCTCATCTTCGGGCGTGTCAAGATCCCTTTTGAGCTTCTGAACAACTACATAAAGACGGTAAAAACCTCCGGGTTTATGTCGGAACTGGTGCTGGGTGCCTCTCCGTCAGGGGAGCTTCTCGTAAGCTTCAGAAACAACAGACTGGGACGGGTGGTTCTTACCCTGGGAATCAATGACATTGTTTTCGGGAAGAAATACGCCGGGGTGGCCGTGGTTCTGAAATCATGGGAGCTTCCGGATGCCTCCTGGCTTACCCGTAATCTGATTCGGCTGGGGATTATGAAAACCGGTCTCGAGACCGGTTTCCTGAATCAGCACCTGGGATCCGTAAAGTTTCAGAAGGGAAAAGCCCGCAACGAATACCGCATAGACTGCACCGATTTGCTGCAGTCCCTGCTGAATGAAAACGAGATTTCTCTTGATATGGTTCGGCTTCTGGGATGGGAGATTTTTGAGGGACTTTTGCAGCTTCAGATTTCCATAAACACCGAACGGCTCGCGGCCTATCTCAGGAGAAGAATGCCCATTCTGTTCGATTAGTCAGGGAGATCCGCCTTTCCGGTGTTTTTTCCCGCAGGTTTCATCCGGAAGACGAACTGTTTTCCGGCATTTCTGGTGATTTTTGGAGGTGCGATATATGTCTGTTTTCCTGCCTGAACTCAAGTACGGTCTTGACAAACTGAATCCTTTCCTTTCAGCAAAGGCCATGGATTTTCATTACAACAAGCATTTTGTCAACTATGTCAATGCTGCCAATGCCATCATAAAGGGTACCGAATATGATAGTCAGTCTCTGCGCACTATTGTGAAGAACTCCTCCGGAGCGCTCTTTAACAATGCGGCTCAGGTGCTTAATCACGAGATTTTCTTTAACAGCATAGCCCCCCGGGAGACTCCGGTGCCGCCACAGGTTGAAGCACTTATCTGCAAGAACTTCAATTCCGTTGCGGAGTTCAAGGAGCAGCTGTTCAGGGTTGCCTCGTCTCATTTCGGGTCCGGCTGGACCTGGCTGGTGTTGGATCCCGCCACCAGAAAACTGGAGCTGCGGAATACCGTAAATGCCGCAAATCCGATAACCGAAGGTCTGGCTGTTCTTTTGGGCCTGGATCTCTGGGAGCACTCCTACTACCTCGACTATCAGAACCGGCGTCCCGACTATATAAAGGCCTTCCTGGATCATATCGACTGGACCTATGCGGAGCGTCATTATCTCAGGAATACCGCAAAATAACAGCGGCCGGGGCTTTCAGAGCCTGTTTTTTTAGGATTTCCTTCGTTGCCGTTCTCTCAGGAGAGCGGTTTTTTTTATGGCACGGATTAACTGTGGGATGTTTTATTATTCGTGGAGACCGCACGCAGGATTTGCTGCCAGTGCAGGACTGACGTTCCTCTGTCAGATCATGGTTTTGTGTTTATGGCGGCTGGCAACAGTAATCATGATTTCGTTTCAATACCGTAAGATGAGTTCCAGCCTGGCCACGTAACCTCGGTAGGGAGCTGTTATGTGATAATTTTTCTTTAATTCAGTCTTGCGGTTTTTAGATTCAATGCAAGTCTTTAACGTTCTCGGGAGGTATGTATGGCCAATGCAGACAAAACAAGGGGAAGTTCTAAAAATGGGCATATCTCAAAAAGCGGTGTAAAAATGCGTCTGCCTCAACCCCGCCCCGGTGGGCTTCATCATGGACATAACCGCTCCGGGGGCAGTATTTTTGCGGGTTGAGGCATTTCCGCACCGAATTTTTAATTCCGGTAAAATTGGCCTGTTTTGGGACTTTCCGGTTTTTTATGAAAACCGTGTTCTGAGATGTCTCCTGTAAAGACAGGACGTTAAAAGCATGTCAGCCGTTTTTCCTCTCTGAAACAGCGCTGAGCTCAAGTATCCGGGCTTCAGATATCCTGAGACGTTTTTCCAGTTCCGCATTTTTCTCATCCGCCCTGGCCTGCTTTTCCTGATATTCGGCCCTGATACGATCAGTCTCGGCCTTGATGCGGGCATCAGCCTCGGCCCTGACACGGGCTTCGTTCTCGGCTACAGCCTCCTGAAGCCGGGCTGACCAGAACTTGTTATAGTTCTCCATATACCCCCTCCACGTATCAACTCCGGAAAGAAATTTCAAATCCCGGGCTACAATATCTTTCATTATACCTCTGTCATCGTTGTCGCATAAACTATGAAGATCCTCATATGTGGAGCACAGCAAAAATGAGAGGTAGTACTCCAGCAGTGATGACGGTTTCTTTACTTGCTGCCGGAACTTCATCAGGTCGATTATCAGCGTGCAGGGGCCATTAGGGAAGAGTTCTCCGATAATATCCCGGTTCACGAGGTCAAACGAAAAGTATCCCCCGCCCCAGTACCAGTTGTCAGACGGCGGATTAAGGTTGTCTGGGGCTCCAACCCTGGATATTATGACCGTAAGACATTTTTTTTCGATCATGAGATCCCGGGTATCTATTCCAGGCTCGTGAGTTGCTGATCTCCCGCCCCAGTAAATAAGGAAACGATCTATGTGGTAACCGGTGTTCTGCATTTCGATGTTGACATCATATTTGTCAGATTGGGCATAGGTATCCATGGCGTAGGTTCTTTTCCCGTACGCCACCTGAATTTCCTCTGAACCGGAACTGAGCCCGGAAACAGAGTCGTCTCCGAAATACATCCGTATCAGCTCACACCCCACGTTTTCAAGAACACGTTCCTTCAGAATGAATTTGAAATAGCTGTCTTCCATTCTGCATATCTGAGTGGAGTGCAAAAAGTCCAAAAACACCATTTTTGCCAAAAACGGATGGCTATTTTAAAGGTCTCGTTGTATCGGACTAAGGCATAAATCGACTTTTTGCACCGGACTCATATCTCTTTTGACCTGTTTTTTGCCCTAAGCTCGCTCAGACGTATCCTGTTGATTTCAAGGTCCTGCTCATATAGCTGTTCCATGCATAAACTCCTTTCAATAATGTAACGGTACCCGGTGTGCCCGACAGGTCCGGAGAACCTGAAGGTTTCCGGGCGGCTTCGTCAAAGAAATGATCTGAATGAGAACGGTATTCCGTCTTCTGATATCCGGTTCGTCAGATAGCAGCCGAATAATCCTGAGTTTCCGTCATGTTGTCGGAAAAGCTGTCGCTCAGGATCCTTAAAGGGATCCGGGGAATTCCGTTCTCCCTGAAGAAAATCCGGGAGGAGAACCTGAAAACAAAGAGAGGCAGGAGGATGCGGGATAACCGTCCGGTATCGGCACGGATAAATCGCAGGAGAGAAATTCACGCAAAACAGAGCGTAAAATCAGAGAGAGAAGTCTGCAAATTTCAGGCAAAAAAATTTCTGCCGCAGTCATAATCTTTACCTTTCGAACCTAATATCAGCGTTTCAGACAAATCTTTAACTTTCGAATTATTGTTCCCTTGCGAAGAACAATGGGCATTGTATCATGACTTTTTATAAAGTTGCAGAATTTTTTATTGTTGAGATAATTTTATATAAAATTGTTTAATTTATAGCCAGTTAAACAGCTGAAGGTGCTAACTGATGATTTTGGCATCAACTCTGCGGGGCAAATAAACTGTTCAGTACTGAAGTTCAGGAGAACTGTTGCATTATCGAAACGGAAGTGCAATAAGACAGCGGAACGAAATCAACGGGGTTCAAAAGAACAAGGCTGAGCAGGGGGATGAAAAAATTGTGGAAAAAAGCCCGGTAAGGAGCAGGCGGAATCTTTATTAGTCCAGGCTCCTGACGACACAGATGATGCCGCGATTATTCAGGAATACAGATCCGCAGGAGAAGCCAGGGCGGGACAGGTGATGAACACTGAGAGATACGGCAGGAACTGATTCCTGCCGGTGTGTATCTCCGGAACAGCCGCTGTTTGTCGGCAATGAGAGCGCTGTGGCGTCAGCTGAAGTTCCAAATGCCGAAGTTGTTCAGAAGAATGACTGTCCAGATTATCGTGGTGTAGGTCAGCATCAGAAAAACCGCGGCACTTCCCAGATCCTTGGCTCTCCCGGAAAGCTCGTGATATTCGTCGCCGATGCGATCCACCACGGCTTCGATGGCAGAGTTGAGAATTTCGGCCAAAAGTATGAATACCGGACCGGAAAGAAGCAGAATGAACTGCACGGCTCCCTGACAGACAAAGAAATCCAGTGCCAGCAGGACAACGGCAATCAGAAGATCCTGCCTGAAGGCGGCCTCGTTTTTAAAGGCGGCCCGAAAGCCCTTCATGCTGTATTTGCCGGCATTGATGATTCTTGTGATTCCAGATGCTCCGGTTTTGGCCATAATTGCTCCCTGAAAAAGTATGACTGATGCGAATGAGTACCGGAATATTCTACTCCCGAAGCCGGTTTTAAAGCACCTGTTTTGTCGCGTTATTCCGGAATAATGGCGTTTTTCAGGATCGCTTCCGTAAATTCCTTTCTCAGAAACCAGCCGAACACGCGCTTTCCCCGGAATTTCCCGCAGGGGCGAAGATGCAGGGCAGTTCCGATGCGGGATGAGATGAGGAAATCCGTCTCGTCGGTTTCGTCCCTGGCGTTCAGGGTGGCGATGATTTCGTCAAAATCTTCTTTCAGCACCTGCCATTCCTCAGGGGCGGGCTTCCAGAGAAATGCCGTACCGAGATGTCTTTCCCGGAGCGGAACCCCGGGTTCCGATTCCACCGGGAACCAGAGCACCTGCCGGAGCTTGTTGCAGACGTTGGAGTTTTCAAAAACGGTTCCGGTTCCGTGCCGTAAAACGCAGACGTGGGTGGTTTCCCGGGGCTTCCCGTTCCAGCCCACGGGGATGGTTTTGAGCTCGATGTCCAGATGCGGAAAATCCTGAAGGGGATGGGAGCCGGCCCCGGCGCCGAGAGCCACCTCCACCAGCTGTCCTGTAAAGCCCTTTGCCGCCCCCGGGGAGTCCGGCAGGGGAACCAGAAGCCGGGCGGCCAGTTCTCCCACGGTAAGTCCGCTGAGATATCTGGCTCTGGCGAGAAGCTCTTCCCTGGTTTCCGGATACATAAAGCTGGTCCTGTTTTGATTGGAGGTGGCGTGAGTTAAAAGACAGGGGAATTATAACAGAAGAGGGAAATCATTCTTCGGTTTTCAGGAGGGGCGGTGTAATATACCCGGGCCGGGAGGTACTTTCGGCGTTACGTTTTTTTCCGGAACAATCCGGACGGATCTGGAGGCCTGATATGGCGATTTGGTTTTTTGCGATTATGGTGATACTGGCTTTGAATACCGGATTTCTGGTTTATCTGTTTGCCTCTGTTTCAGCGGCCCGGAAGCAGGATGCCCGTTTTGCCGCGGTGGATGCGGATGCTTTCCATCACTGCATACTGAAAATCGGTTACCTGGAAACAAAAATGGCGGAGGCTGACAGCAGAATCAATGCTCTGGAGCAGGAGCTTTCGGGCCTGAGAGGAACTCTACGGGATCGGATTCCCGAATAGCCGGGGGACAGCAGTTTTCCGGAGATTTTAACTTGCTCTATTTTTTTCGATGTGATAATTTTGAAAATGCGGGTTTTCCGCAGTTCTGAAAGGCCGGCATGCATGATGGGTACGCCATGCAGACCGTTTTCCGTTCTCCGATAATCGGAGCCGTATCTTTGGAGATGATAGCTAAAATGTTAAAAAAGACACTTACCTCGGCAATGCTTGCATTGACAGCTCTGGTATCTTTTAATGTCCAGGCTGAGGAAGAGAAGGTGCTCTATGTATACAACTGGAGCGAGTACATGGAACCTTCGGTAATTCCCCAGTTTGAAAAGGAAACGGGCATCAAGGTCACCTATGACGTGTTTGATTCCAACGAGGTTCTTGAGGCCAAGCTGCTTTCCGGCAAATCCGGGTATGACCTGGTAGGCCCGGGATCCGACTTTCTGGCGCACCAGATCGCGGCAGGTGTTTACAGACCTCTCGAAAAGGAGAAGATGCCCAATCTCAAGTACAACGATCCGGAAAAGATGAAGGCTCTGGCCAAGGTGGATCCGGGCAATCAGTATGCGGTACCCTATATGTACGGTACCACCGGCATTGCCTATGACAAGAACAAGATCAAAAAGTATCTCGGCGAGGATTTTGTGGTGGACAGCTGGGATGTGTTCTTCAAGCCTGAGATTCTCTCCAAGCTGAAGACCTGCGGTGTGGCCGTGCTTAACGCTCCCACCGAAATTATTCCCACCGCCATGCACTATCTCGGTCTGGATCCGCTTTCCACCAACATCAAGGACTATGAGCCTGCCGAGAAGCTCCTGAGCGAAATGGCCAAGAATGTAACCTATTTCCATTCCTCGCAGCTGGTCAATGACATGGCCACCGGCGACCTCTGCATTGTAATTGCCTGGTCGGGAGATCTGATTCAGGCCGGCAGAAGAGCCCGCGAGGCCAACAACGGTGTGGATATCGAGTATATCGTTCCCAAGGAGGGCGGTCTTATCTACTACGATACCCTGGCAATCCCCAAGGATGCCGATCATCCCCAGAATGCCCAGATGTTCATTAACTTCCTGAACCGTCCGGAAATTCTCTCCCGGATTTCCTCCTACATTGCTTTTGCCAGTGCCAATATGGAGGCCGAAAAGCTGGTGGTGGACGAGGTGAAGAACAATCCGCATATCTACCTGCCGCCTGAAATGATGCCGAAAATGTTCATGGTGAAGCCGCTTTCTCCGAAGCTCACCAGAGGCATTACCAAGATGTGGGATCGCATCAAGGTCAGCGGCGGACGCGACAGTTCCAAGGACGAAAAGGACGAGGAATAATATCCGCCATCTCGGAAAGAGTTAAAAGGCCATAACTGGAAATATGGCAGAAGGAAGGGCTTCGCAGGGAGCCCTTTTTTTTGGTGTGCCCGCCAGGTTTTTCCAGATCTCTCTGGCTTAATTTTCTTTCATTTCTCGCTTTGATAAGTTCGCTGATAACAGCTTTAAGCTCTGCTCCAGCAATTTCCTCAGGTTTAAAGCCTTTCTTAATTCTGCCTTTAGTTTGAAAAAAAAACTGACAGGGCGCGAATGCCACGCCGTAAACCGCCCCGTTATCGCAAGATTTCGGGGGCTTTTAAATTCTGTCTCTAGCAGCCTCCCCGGATTGGCATCAGGTTAAACCCCGGCCCCGAAAATCTCTTCCTTCCGGCAGGAAAGAACGGCAATTACTTCCTCTGTCATAAATATCTCCTCACGCCTTCTCAATCACGCAATAGTGCTTTTTGGTGTCAGAATCATAGCTGAGACCTATCATAAGCACGGTGTCATAGCGTTTGCCCTTGCAGTACCGGGAGGGATAATCCTTTTCCTTAACCTGGTTCAGGGCCTCTTCCGGCGAGGCGTCTTTTTTGAACTCGAAGATCATAACCGGCAGATTTTTACTTCCTGCGGGAACCATGATCAGATCCGCATAACCAAGCCCGGCAGGAAGCTCCCGATAGGTGTTATAGTCATTCTCGGCGCGCCACATAAGCCCGCATATCAGACAGAAAATCAGAGCTTCTTCCCGGTTATAGCCGATAACTGACACATACTCCGAATTATGGATCTGTTCCACGACAGATGCGGCAGTGGCGGCATCCTGATTCAATATGGCATTATGCAGCTTTTCGGATCGCTCTATAACAGGCATGGAGTTATACCAGGGCTGCTTCCTTACTATGGATGACAGGGCGGATCTGATTTCCCGGTTCGGCACATATGCGGAACGCAGAAAATCTCCTTCATCGGAGCAGCCCAGATAACCAAGACACACCAGAAGAGAAAATACCTGATCCTTGTTATCAATGCTTGTCATATCGTTCTCGAAGGATTCGCAGTCAAAAACGATGCTGCCGCCGGAAATGAGGTTAATGATATCGTCCTTAATGCCTTCAAAGTTCATGTTTATGAGGCGGATCAGCTCTGCGTTTGACGAGGTGCTGCTCCAGTAATTGCGGCATTCCTTTCTGCTTATTGCTTTTGAGACGGAATTAGGATTGTAAACGTCAACAAGACGGTATTTATTCTGTTTGTCTCCCTTGTTTCCGGCAGTTTCCGCATCATTTTCTCCGTCATCATCCGGCATGACGAATTGGTAACCTTCATACCATTCTTTCAGCGTCTCTTTTGAAACAGAGCGCCGGGACTGTTTGCTGATCTCCGTAATCTCTTCATCAGTAAAGCCGAACCAGGGGGCAAAATTTCCCGGAAAAAGCATATTGTATTCATCAAAATTATTCAGGGCAGACTCGGAATTGTATTTTTTTATCGGCAGGATCCCGGTCAGGTATGCCAGGGAGAAGCAGGCGAGGCCGTCAGAGGCTTTGAACAGCCCGGTGAGCGTATCAATAAACTTTTTCTGAAGAGCTTTGTCATTCTGATACTCGCGGTATATCAGATCCCATTCGTCCATAATGAAGACAAACGAAATATCCAGTTTTTGATGGATCTCTGACAATGCTTCGCTCAAACCGATGTTTGAAATGCCGGCCTTTGCCAGAACCGGAGCAAATTCTGGTTCTTCTTTGAGTTCCTTTATGACCAGGTATTCCGTAAGATCCACAATATCAGCAACTTCTTCAATTTTTGCTGATTTCCTGAGAAGATTGTTATATCTGGTATTGACGACATTCATGTCCAGAAAGATCACATTGTGCTTATTCAGGTATTCCTCGTAGGTTATTTCCTTTTCCCGGCCGTTAATTATCTTTTTTCCGGAATATGAGGAAACTTTTAATCCCGAAAATACTTCTTTGCAGTCGGCGCCCTTTGAATAATAGCAGGCAAGCATATGAGCGGTGACGGTTTTTCCGAAACGCCGGGGTTTGGTAAAGGCTAAGAGATTGTTATCCATATCAAACCGATCAATGGTTTCACCAATAAAATCGGTTTTATCGACAAACAGGCCGTTTATCCGGTTTTTGCAGAGCTTTAAGAACTGGTTGCCGCTGTCATTACCGGCTTTCGGATTCAAAAAAATTCCCATATCGCCTTTCTTTCTCCTTAAAAACATCCCCGTCTGAGATCCGGGACGTTCTTTTTATGCCGGGGGGAAGGCCATCTCCCCCGTGCTGACTAACGATGCTATAGCATGATTAGTCATCCTGCGCCGATTTGCCACAGACCGGCGATACCCCGGGCATTTTCCCGAAAGCCAGGCCGTATTCATAAATAAGGCAGGCGGGACAGACGATTCCGCTCCTTCAGCCGGATTAGCCTTATCTGTCCCTTGCCGTTTCATTCCAAAACAGCCTCTTTTCAGCCCGACTCTCTCCTCTGGCAGGAAGATTCCCCTCAGAAGGGGGGCATGAGTTCAGGAGTGGCGGAGCCGGTATCAGGCTCCGGGGATCCTTCCTCCGCTGCATCCGTCTCTCCCGGGTTATCCGGCTTTTTCTTCTGTTCGTTCAGGAGGAGATTTTGCACACGCCGGAAATATGACTGGTAATGAGCCTCGGATTTGAAGGGATCCTCCGGGAATTCGATCCCGGACTCTTCCATGATCTCCCTGACTGTTTCCGGAGGGTTTTTCTCAAGGAACTTTTTTATTTCCTTATCATATCTGGCCCGGCGTAATGCGTTCGAGCTGACCCGTTCCAGAAGCTCGCTGTCTTCGCAGAACCGGATCGTTCCGAACCCCGGCTTTGGTTTGCTGTAACTGAAATTGCGGTGTCTAATGTATAGTACCGCATCAGATGGTATCTTCCAATACTTGTTCGATCACTCCTTCATTTTGGGGATTGATTTTGGACTTTCTGCCCCTTCTTATTCGAGGTTTAAACATAGCTTCCTGTAGTTCGGCATCATCTCGCATTCTAAGATTGAGATGCTGGAATAGTTCTCTTTGTATTTTTGTTATGCTGTCTTTAAGACACCATCCTTCCTTCGATTTGCAGAATTTAACATTTTCAAGTTCCCTTATGGCAGTCTCGTCTGACATCCCTTTTGTTTTCAGGTATTCATCAAGTCTTGTATGTATTGCTCTGCGAAGAATCAGCGCAACAAACATAACAAACAGTTTTCCGTCGACCTGCTTATCTCCATGGACATGCAGTCGCTTGTCACTAAGGCCGTTTTTTGTGGTGTCAAAACAGTCTTCCACACTTCCCTTGGATCTGTAAACGTTCATTACTTCCTGTTCCGAAAGTTTGCAGTATCTTCTTTTCACGAACAGCGTTACCTTTCCGCAAAGAGCCAATGCCCGCGTTGTAGCTTCAGCATCCTTTTCAAATACAAACCCCTTTCTTCCTGCCGATTTTGTAACCTTAAAGTATGGTTTAAATGATTCAGCCCATTTATCAAACCCGGTCTTCGGTGCTTTTGGAGTGCTTAATAATTCTTCCAGTTTCACCTTTTGGCATCTGGTAAACTGGGCTCGTTTGTCAACTTCCAAAGACAGATCCCGGTACATCATAAGTTCTCCCTCAAGGCCGCCAAAGGAGAAAGGAACCGAAGATGAAATATAGAGGCTGTCTCCGCATTCCCATGTGTTTTCCCGGTCTTTTTCAGTGAGATGTTCCGTCCATTTGATATAGGCTTCACGGACATCTTTGAGGTAATCACATGACACTCCTATGATGACATCATATCCCAGGAGATGACTCCAATCGGTGTTTTTTGGGGAGAAGCCGCCATCAGTGACAATGCTGATTCGTTTTTTTCCTTGTGTCTGGCCCACCCCATGTTCTTTGGCCCTTTTCAAGGCCGAATTAAAATTGGTCCTGTCATTCAGAGCCCCGTCATATGAACACATGAACAATGGAAGTGCCGTTTCCCTGTCGCAAAAAAGCCCCTGATTTATCTGAGGAAGGTCTTCATGATCCCGATTATACCCATAGTGCGCACTCATTATCTGTCCGGAATACGTTGAGAAAGATGTAACATCGTAAAATATTTCCCGCCCGGAAGGATGCGCCTTGTTCCACAGACTGTAAAAAGCCCCTTGTTGTTCCGGGGTGATATCCACAAACAGCTGACCTGCCTCGCGTCTGCCAAACTTCATGTCAAATTCGGCCCCTGAGAGATTCTTTCCGATGAACTCGTCAAGCCCGCTCATCGAGTAATGCGGTCTTTCGCAGAGATAGGCTGCAAGACTGAGAATTCTTCTTCCGTTCTTTTCTCCGAACGCTTCGTTCAGACAGGATATAAGGTTAAGTTCTGCTGACAGCAGCGAAATCACCAGTCCGTAGCCCATGGCAATTTCCGAATCGACGGGGCGTTCTGCAAGCGGACGTGGTTTTGGGTGCCAGGGCTTGCGACCGCAACCTTCCATGACAGCAAGTTCAGGTTGTGGCAATCCCATTAAATCGTAGTAGAAGGTATTAGGCATGAGCTCGTTTTCGCCAGAAACATTTTTCTCAATCCTGCCTATGCATTTGGATTTCGGATGGGCTTCATTCGGTTTACGTTCACCCACATAAACATAAACGTAACTGACATCACCACGGCTAAAAGTGTAGCCGCCCATGTCAGGAATTGGCACTCTGATATTTGGGTATATCATGCATTACCTCTAAACTCTACATTTATATATATTATTAGTAAAAACAAAGACTTTGTAAAGGTTTGTGGGCTTTTTTAGGAAATATTGCTGAAAAGGGGGAAAATGAGAATACAAGAAAAATAAGGATTTGTGCCCATACTGTACATTATGGGGGGCTATTTAGGTTTAAAAAGACCTGCGAGGTCATGGAAGGCAGCCAGCCGGACAAAACGGCAGAATAGCGAATGTTCACGGAAAGAGGCTGTCTCAGGATGACCGTATTTTTCCTGACATAAACATAAAAATTGCAAAAATCCCCTGTCAGGCTATAATCGCAGTGTTGTGTCGGCAACAACACTAAAAACCCCGCCGCATTTAGATTCGAGTTTATCTCTGCTCCCCGTGAGCTTTCCGGAAGACGCTTTTCCTGCGTCCCGTCCTGATCATCCCCAAATTCGTCATCAGAATTTCTCTGATCGCGATTTTTTCAATGTTATCGCAGGATTTCGGGGGTTTTTAATTTCTTGTCTCTTCCCCCGGGACTGGCATCATGTCAACCCCGGCCCATGACTGTCCGCCCCGAAAACTCTTCCCTCTGGCAGGAAAAATTTTGGCTTCTTAACCTCTGAGATTTCAAAAAACGACAATATCGCCCCGTTTTCATCTCCCGGAATGGATCGGGCGTAGCATCTTCATCTGATCAGATTAAGAATTAAGGGGGGCTACAACAAGGGTTTTGCCAAGAGCTTTGAGTAATTTAACAACTGTATCAAATTGTGTTTTTGTGTTTCCCTTTTCCATTCTGGCTATAACGGCCTGAGAAACACCGCTGAGTTTTTCCAGATCTCTCTGGCTTAATTTTCTTTCATTTCTCGCTTTGATAAGTTCGCTGATAATAGATGCTTTAAGTTCTGCTTCAGCAATTTCTTCAGGGGTAAAGATTTCCCTTTCAATATCTTCCCAGTCTCTGCCAATAGCTCTATTCATAATCATCCTCCGAAGAAATTAAGTAATCAAATTCTTTCTTTGCTTTTTCAATTTCTCGTTTTGGTGTTTTTTGAGTATCTTTCGTGAATGAATGCAACAAAACGAAACTGTTGTTATGCCAGGCCACAAAAAAATACGATCCCGAAGAGGCCGAAGTTCCCAGATTTTTCCGTCAATGTGCTTTATGTAAGGCTGTCCGCAAGCCAATCCGTCATTTTTTAGCACTTTAATGTATTCAAGAATTTTTCTTAATTTAATTCGTGAATCTTTGCTGTTGCTCTTCGATAATTCGTTTAGATATTCTGTTACTGGTTCATTTCCTTTTTCATCTTTGTATATTTGGATTTTGTACATTATGTCACCTCTTTTGTCCTTCAATGATAACTTAAACGACATCAAAATTCAACTGCTTTATAGTTTTTGTGTTCTTTTTGTTGTTTGGTAACCAATCTTTAATGTTGACAGTTATTGAGAAGACTCAAGTGATTGTGTTAAATTTCTATAAATTTATTTTGTCATGTGTGAATTTATAGGATAGTATTCTTTAAAGATGTGCTATAACCGCTATATTATGGTTTAAACCATTGTCTCCGGGCAGGAAAGAGATGTCAGACATCCTTCATTACTTATCAGCCGTTACGGGCTATGCAGTATAGCTACTATGGTGCTGTCTGGGAGGGCAGCGATCGTTTTAAAGCTGGATCAACACAGCTCTGCAGCAGAGCGAAAGAAATACTTTCCGGGAATTATCCTGAAGCTGTCATATTGTCAAATCCCCTTTGCGGCAAAGTGCCATTCGGTTATCGCTCTTCCCGTCCGGGAATTGCGTTAAGTTCGCATTTTCGGGAGATTTTCTGGGATGTTTACCCGGTTTTGTTGCGCTCCGGACTTATAATTTCGGAGATTGATTAGCGTCCTGTGCGGGACGGGCGGAACAGAGGGACGGGGGGAGCCTTTTTTCAGGACGTTTCTTCCCTGACGCCGGTATTGCCACGCCTTGCACCCGCAATATCCGTATTTGTTTCAGCTTCTTTTCCGGCGGCTTCCCGTAAACGCCTCCGGACCGCAAATAAGGAGAACCCGGTGAATAAACTGCTGTCGGCATGCGCCATGATGTTCGGTTCCTTTCTCTCTTCGGGCTGTTTTGCCGGCAACTGTGATGCCCGGCTTTCAGGTACCTGGATCAGTGCCTCCCCGGAACCGAATAACCCGAACCTCGAGCTGGAATTTACCGGCAATGAAACCGTAATTATCCGGAATCTCCTGGAGGAACCGGTAACCGTCAGGTATGAAATTTCGGACCACCCGTATATGCAGCAGCCCGAGGAAGGGGGCTTCAGCATCAGATATACCCATTATTACCAGACGCGTCCCCTGGGTGTTCTTATTGATACCAGTTTCACCCAGGAGCTTTACTATCATGTGGAGAACGGCCTTCCGATTCTTTCGGAAACGGGATTCGAGCATGACGGGTGCGGCTTTATGATTACTGACGAGTATCTTCCGAAGGATCGGTTTCAGGCCGGCTTTGTATCTGAGCTTTCCAAAAGCGTGAATGCTCACTGCGACAGAAAGGCTCCCCGCGGGAGATAAAAAAACGGGACGTTATGGCAGAGAGGCATCTTTTGTGAACATGGCACCTGAGGGCATGAAAGCATGCAGAAGCGAAACGGAAGGGAGAATTCCCCGTATCGGGGAACTGCTTTCCCCGGGGTTTCTTTTGCTGTCTTTTATGGCTCTCCTTTGTCCCGAAAATGCCGCTGCCGCCGGCTGGCGTACGGACGTGGCACATTCCACGGTGCTGGACGGGAATCCGCTCATCACCGAGGCAACCTATCTCGACAAGGGGTTTCTGGACACCTTTGAGATGAGCGTGGGCTGCCGGAATTCCTGGCCGCTCCCCGCGTTTTCATTCCGGCTTCCGGCCATGACCACCGACATCATGAATCCGGATACCCCGGCGGCGGTAACCTTTGCCTACAACTTCCGGGATCTGGAACGGGATCCCAAAACCGGGAACTACCGGGGTGGCTATCGGCTTCCGGGGCTGGTCCGGCACGGTGATTATGTGTTTCTCCCCACAGGCTATAACGGTATTTCGGATGTGATTCTGACGCTTCTGGCGGATCTGGACACCACCGACCGGAAAAGCGTGATAATCAGATTTAATCAGGGGGCCCGGGAATGGACCTACCAGCTCCCCCTTCAGGGTTATCGTCAGGCCTATCAGGCGGCTCTGGCCAGCTGTCGCGATGTGAAGCCCCGGGACGGGGATGTTGAAAGCCACCGGGTGATGGTGCCGCCGGAATCTTCAGATCCTGCTTCCGGCTCTCCGGAGACGGAACTGGAAACTGAACGCACAGCTCAGAATGAGCCCCGGTCTGATGCCGGCGAGGGGGGCGGGGATCAGTCTCCGGAGTCTGCACCTGACCGGGAGGATGAGGGGGCTCCGCCGCCGGCCGGAAACGGAGACACGCCTGTTACCGGCGTGGTGCTGGCCACGGACGGATCTCCGGAGGATGCGGAAAAGGAGCTTCTGGAGGAAGCCGCAAAGGCGGAGTCCGGGAAGAAGGATGGAGCCCGGAGCGGAGAGAAAAAGCGTCTTATGAACGTTTCCGCCGGAAACTGATGCTTTTCGGCAGGGGATAACAGAAAAAAACTTATTTTTGCGGAGAATTTGCCTTATGGACAGAAAAAGTCTGGCAGCGGTAATTGTAATGGCAGTTTCGGGGGTGGCTCTCTGGGGATGCGGTGATTCTGACTCCGTTGATGGAGACGGACAGAACGAATTGCCGGATATTCAGTACAGTTCCCCGGTAGCAGTGTCCCATGGGAAGAACGACACTCCGGTTAAAAAGCCGCAGAGTGCCGGTCCGGCGGATCTTAAAAAGAGTCCGGACAGTGCCGGGGCTCCTGCAAAGCCCGGCAATACTCTCACGGATGATTCCGGGGCGGCCGGAGCTCTTAAGGACACCATTGAGGCCGAAAAACGAAAGGCCGAAGAATCGGCAAAAGCCCTGAATGAACAGATCGGGGCAGAGAAAAAGAAGACTGAAGAGGCCGCAAGAAACCTGAATGAACAGCTTGAGGCCGAGAAGAAAAAGGCCGAGGCAGCCGCAAATTCTCTCAACGAACAGCTTGAAGCCGAAAAGAAAAAGGCCGAGGCAGCCGCAAAATCCCTGAACGAGCAGCTCGAGGCCGAGAAAGAGAAGGCTGAAGCGGCGGCAAATACCCTTAAAAAGCAGCTTCCGGGGCAGAAACAGGAGCCGTGATGCGGATTACGGAGTCAGCCGGTCAACGGGGAGCCGGATACCGGGATTGAGGAGAGGATATCATGACGGATGCAATTTCAAAAAAGGCGGGGGTTTTTGTTCAGGGGCTTCCGGAGGATTATCGGATTTCCCTCTGGAATGCCGCCATTCCCCGGGGAAACGAGGGGCGGATTTTCAGCATCGGGGAGATCGACTTTGTGTTCGGG